>Ga0209401_1000286_pt1 | contig 34677 bp, 52 predicted proteins | sample M_140807_MF_Meta_FD_187318 | JGI IMG/M metagenome (GOLD analysis project Ga0209401, IMG submission 187318) | Freshwater microbial communities from Lake Montjoie, Canada to study carbon cycling - M_140807_MF_MetaG (SPAdes) (version 2) | ecosystem: Environmental > Aquatic > Freshwater > Lake... | reverse complement strand
TTATAGAATTGCCCCGACCTCCCTATGATCAGGTGATGGCGGCAGCTTGTTTTGCCAAGAGCAATGCTGTATTGGAAGGTAAAATTACGGTGGATCGACTGCAATTGGGCAGCTATCAAGGCGATGGCATAGTGTACACCATAGAGAAAGATGGCCCAGAATTAGAGCTATTAGACGTTGACAACTGGTTCAGTGCCAAGTACAATAAGATGGATCCGTGGTGGTTAAGAGCCGATACGGCAACTTATGATGAAGAATTGGAAAAAGGCATATACACAGGACATTTCAGCTGGAACAAAGAGGTACCAGAGGTTGACGAACACCGAGAAAATGCTAAAATATTTGAATTTAATCCAAAGGTTTTAGATGGTGGCAAGAGCAAGAAGAAATAATTGGGGTGATTGCGTTTACGACGAGCAGAGCATCATTGAACATCTTTATCAAAATCCCACAGCAGATATCAGTCAACTCTATATAGAAAATACAGAACTATATCTCACAGCACTGGCAGAGTTAGACATAGATTTACCCACAATAAAAGGTGAACCCAAACATAATGAAACTCCTGAAGCATTTGATCTGCATCTACAATCGCAATGGCACATGCCTGCGAATTATAGTCAAATTGATGTTTTAAAATATCTATTGGATAGATGTCAAACAGAGCAGGAACAAGAGCGAGTAGAAGCAGAGTATGCTTTATTTGAAAAGAAGAATTTTACCAAAGTTCTGCAATTCTTGATATATTTTGTGGATACATTACGAGCTAATAACGTGGTGTGGGGCGTGGGCAGAGGCAGCTCAGTGGCCAGTTTTTGCTTATTTTTAATAGGTGTACACAAGATAAATCCACTGTTGTATAATTTGGATCACCGTGAATTTTTGAGATGATAAGTAAAAGCACACAAGGAGCAATATAATATGGTACAACAACCTACAAGAAGAAAATTATATAGGACCATGCAAGGTCGTATGGTGGATATTGAAAAATTAAGAGCATCTAATGAAAATGTTAAAGCTGTGGGCAACATGAATGTTAATGCCAGAGGCGATATAATAGGAGCCAGCGGACGAGTTGTTAAAACCAAAGAAGAACAGATAAAAGAATATTACGACGCTCCAAAAGGTCAGGTCAGCGATGCCAGAACCAGAACTGTTAGAGAATCTAGACCGCAATCAATACCTCAACAGCAAGTGGTTCAAACCCAAGTGGTAAATCCACAAGCAAATAGACCAGCACAAGGAAAAACTATCAGTACGTTTAAACCTAAAAAAGGTATTGATGCTGCTCTTGACGGCATAGAATAAACATCATATAATATAACCACAATGGTGGATATAACAGAATTACAGAAAAAAGGATTCGGTTCTCACGGAGGACTGCAGCACACAGTCAGCGATTCAGACATACAACCCATTGGCAAAAGAGTATTAGTTTACAAAATGAGATTTGGTGATATTAAAACCAAAGGTGGATTAATATTACTTGATGATGATGGCAAAGAAAAGGGCATACATCCACGATGGAGTCAAGTCTATGCTGTGGGAGCAAAACAAACAGATGTACAAGTGGGACAATGGTTGCTGGTCGCACACGGTCGTTGGACTCGTGGCATGATTGTGGAGAAAGATGGTGTTAAAGAAGAAGTAAGAATGGTGGACGAAAAAGATATTCTATTAGTTTCTGATGTTGAGCCACAAGAAGAAGCTGCCAAACAAGCTGGATACAGCAATTAAAAAATGTCTAATGATTGTGGAGAATGTGGTCAACACATAGAATACTGCCTATATTGGTTTGATTCTCTCTATTTTGCTAACTGGTCTGAAAGGAAAGTAATACCTTTCTGTGGACCAGCATGTGTGCAAAAATGGCATACAAAAAATAATGTAAAAGATTGGCCTGCAAGAAAACCTCCTTATCCCAAAGGTGAACAATGGCAGAGGATTGTAAAATTATGAGTGAATTAAAAAGATTGATGAAGATGCGAGAAAATATCACACATTTTACTGGCCAATCACCCGATAAACAAATAATAGATCAAATTCTCAGAGATGCACATGATTTAATTCCTGTTAAAAATAACATGTGGAATTATCAAATAGATGTTTGGGGACCAGAACACGAGGAAGAGAAAAGATTAGTAGCTCTACAGACTGTTACAGGACCAGACAAAAGAATTTTTGCTCCGGGAGGTCGAGAAGAAGACAATATAAAATTATTAGAAGAAATATATGAGGGTTGGAAAAATAAAAGAGAAGTCATGAGAAATGGTGTAAAAATTGAAAGCACATATCAAGGATTTGGATTCAATGATCAGGTGCGAGCACCTTATCTTCTAGTGTATTATCAAAGACCGGGTGTGCCTTCAGAAAAGCAAAAAAAACAAAAATATAATGAAAAAATAATTGGCTATGCTGATAGAACAGAACATCAGTGGATGATATCTGCTTCTATGCATGCCTATGGCACAACTCTATTGAGTGCAGAGCAAGGATTGTATGCATCATTCTGCAAATGTTATTACCACAGTTATAAAAATTTCAACAATATATTAGCACCATTGAAACATGGATTTTCCAATGTGGCATTCTTATTAGGTATTGGTTATCGCGATGAAGAATTACCTTATTTTAAAAATAAGATCAAAGCCTCTTACGAAGAAATAGTTAATTGGAAATAATCAATTGATTTTTTTACATATCTGTGTTATTATATTCATATGACACAAGAAAATAAACAAGGACCTTTCTACGCAGCATTCCAAGGAGATACCACAGGAGTTATCAAGCAAGAGCTTGTCACCTACAGAATCAGAGATGGAGTATTGGTTAAAGAAACTGTGCAAAGAAATTATTCCGAGAATGATTACACTGATAATTTCTCCGTGACTCCTCTAGCAGAAACGAAAGAATGAAGATACAGGATAAAGATAATCGGTTGGGACATTTTAGAGTATCACTGATCAAAAGCGGTGTGAGATTGGTCGCAGGATTAAGCCTATGTCTAACAGGCAGCACATTATTGAACATTGCAGGCATCGCTTTCATAATTGCAGAAATACTTGGTATCGTTGAAGAGGTAGTATGAAAGAATTATGGACAGAGAAGTATAGACCCACTACATTAAAAGATTATGTGGTTCGAGATCAAAGACAGCGAGAGCAAATAGAAAGCTGGATTAAGAGCGGAGCAATACCTCATTTATTATTTTCCGGTGCACCAGGTGTGGGCAAAACCACATTAGCTAAAATACTATTCCATGAATTAAAAGTGGATCCATATGATGTTCTAGAAATCAACGCATCCAGAGAAAACTCTGTGGATACTGTGAGAGATAAGATCATAAACTTCGTACAGATAATGCCATTTGGTGCTTTCAAGTATGTGCTGTTGGATGAGGCAGACTATATCACTCCCAATGGACAGGCAGCACTGCGTGGTGTAATGGAAACATACCACACATCAGCGAGATTCATACTGACCTGTAACTATCCCAACAGAGTGATCCCAGCACTGCACAGCAGATGTCAAGGATTCCATATCGAGACCATAGATAAAAATGAATTCACAGCCAGAGTGGCACAGATAATGATCGACGAGAAAGTGGAACCCGACATTGATATATTAGACACCTATGTCAAAGCCACATATCCAGATTTAAGAAAATGCATCAATATGGTGCAACAGAATTGCCGAGATGGCAAGTTGTATGCACCGGATAAAGCAGACCGGGGCCAGCAGGATTACAGATTAGAAATGGTGGATCTATTTAAAAAAGGCCGGATACTGGAAGCAAGGAAACTGGTGTGCTCGCAGGCAAGACCCGAAGAAATGGAAGATATATTTCGTTGGTTGTATGACAATTTAGAACTTATCAGCAAAGACGATGAGCAACAGGACAAAGCGATATTAGCAATCAAACAAGGATTAGTGGATCACTCATTCGTAGCAGATCCAGAGATCAACCTTGCGGCTGTGATGATTAAACTAGCGAGAATATACGATGGAAAGTAAAAAAAGAACCGTAGTAAGAATGATTACTTATAGACTTTCTGCTTGGTTATTTACAATTTTTTATACTTGGTTGTTTACTGGAAATATTAGTTCCGCAACTGGATTTGCTACATTATTACATCTTCTTCTTAGCATTGATTATTACATACATGAAAGAGTATGGTTAAAAATAAAATGGGGGAAATTAAATGGGAAGTAAGCACGAAAAGAAGAGATATTTTGTAGTAAAATACAATATCAAACCTGATGGCAAATTTGATGAGTTTGTAGAACTTAGTAAGAAAAAATTAGGAGCAGGTAAAATTGCTGAAGCAAAAGTAGTATTAGATTTAATTGAACAAAGGGTTATTAAAGTGGATCTGCCTAATGTACCCAAAGATTTTCCTTTTGATGCTCTATATAAACATTATAGACAATGGTATGCAGATGCTATTGATGAATTCTTAAAGTAATTATTCTCCGTAAATTCCCAAAACTTCAGACACAGCAGGATGTCTCTGTATATCTGCTTTGCCCAATTCCACAAATCGAACATATTCAGGATTAAAATAGTTCTCATATTGTCTTTTGAAATCTACCAATCCATTGCCCACCATTCGATCTGACTGTCGAGTGTCTCCTGTGATGACCATCTGCGATCCTCTGCCCAAACGAGTCATCAACATCTTCATCTGTGAAGGAGTAGAATTCTGCATCTCATCACCGATAATGAATGCATCTTTGAATGTTCTTCCTCGCATGAATGCCAGTGGTGCAATCTCTATGGTGCCACGTTTCATCATCTCATCCACAGTGGGCGGCAGATAATGACTTTCGAAGACATCCAGTATGGGCTTCATCCATGGTTCCATTTTTCTATTAATATCGCCAGGTAGGAATCCTATTTCTTCGTCCACAGAGCTGGCAGGACGAGTTACAACCACTTTATCAATCTCACCTTTTTGCAATCGCTCTATAGCACGTTCTGTGGCCAGCATGGTTTTACCCGTTCCTGCTGGTCCTAATGCCACTACGATCTTGTATTGATAGTTGTTTAATACGTTCAAATATTCCTGCTGACCTGGGGTCTTAGCGGTAGGTCTAGCCGCTTGTTTTTTTTCGGCAAGATAATTCATAAAGTTAATGATGTTTGATTGTTGTTTTTGACGTCTGTGTTTACGAGACATTGTATAAAATTACTTACCACTTTACCACAAGAGATATATGAGCATAAATTATAATAAAGAAATTCAGCATAAATACACAACCATGCATGACGTATTAGATATAATCCGCAACGTACAAGATCTTTATGCTTTAAGCCCATCTTTGGGTATACTAAAGGATTTTGAACGAGTTATAGATGAATTAGATGTTTATGTCTTCAAAAATTGGGAAGAAGGTGAATTATTATCAGGACCTAACGACCAAAGACATTTTGTAGAATGCTCATTTATGTGGCCCTTAGATAAAATGCCAGACCCTTCTGGAGGAAAAAGACTAACAGATCATGGATGTAAAGTTTATTATAGTAAAGATGTTTTATTCCGTCCAAGACCTATCAAAGGACCAGAAGATTATAGGCCAGGCACAACCAAAGGCAGAATAGATGGCCATCCAATCTGGGTAGTAAAAATTCGTATGCCAAAAGAATTAATTGGCAATTTTAAACACGGTCAAGATTTAGAAACCACAGTGGATTATCAAGCAGCACAGGACGCAGCCAATGCAAGTTAATGAAGGATTAAAAGCAGGCGACCTTGATGGTATTGTAGAAAAACGTTTCTCGGTGGATCAATACAAGAGCAAAATGGGCGAAGACAAAGACATCTGTGTTCTTGCTTTCGTATGTTCAGGAGCAGCTGGTGCTAAAGATTTAGAAAATTTTGCTGAAAAAGGTTATAAAAAAGTATTAGATGCTGATGCCACTCCAGGCACTATGACCGATGGCAAACATAGAGTGTTTATAGAATTTCCTAGAGAAGAAGGTCTAGATAGATACGTTGGAGAGTTTCTAGATGACCTTAAAAAATTAACCAATATTAAAAATTTTGAATTTACCTATCATAAGAATGATGTACCATTTGAAGCCAGTCGAGAAAATTTAAAGAATATAATACCTAGTACTCCAGAAGCATATGGTCAAAAAATAACAAGCCTGAAACTGGGAGAAATACACAGTTTCTTCGACAAATTTCAATTGTTGGAATTCAAATTAGATAACAACATTATTTCTGTAACTAAAAAAGGTAGCCTTGATGAATTGCGATTTGAGTTACACGAGTATGGACCTACTCAACAAATATTAAAAGAAACTCGAGCATTTAAAATAGATGCTGAAAGCATGGCAGAATGTCTATTCTTAACAAAATACTTCGGCCCGTACAATATCACAAAGACCTATGAAAATAGATTCATATTCTCTAAAGGCAATCAGTCAGCTCTGGTAAGTAAGTATAAGTGGTAATATAATATTATGTTTGGATTATTTGGTTCAGTAAAAATGGTTTTCACCATTATTATGGTTTTGGCAGTATCAGGGGCAGGCGCTTATGTACTGAAACTGAGAGGCGACAATGCCATATTGAAAGGCAATCAAGCAAAGATGGAAATGGCTCTAGAGCAACAAACCAAATACATTGAGCAACAGAAAAAAGATTACGAAGCCATACTGAAAGCCAATCAAGAAGTGAACAAATTGGTAGGCACTCTTAAAAAAGACATCGACGACTTGGATAAAAGATTCAATAAAGGTACCAGAGACTTGGGCAAGACAGCAATGGAAAGACCTGAAGCCATGGAAAGAATTATCAATAAAGCATCAGACAAAGCTCTGAGATGTGTGGAGATTGCAGGTGGATCTCCATTAACAGAAGCAGAAAAAACAGCCACTAAGAAATCAGAGATCAATTCTGAATGTCCAAGCATAGCCAACCCAAAATACGTGCCACACAATGATTAAAATAATTTCCGTTATAGTATTGAGTTGTTTCTTGACCAGCTGTGGACTGCTGCCTGAGAAGACTGTGAGCATTTTTACTATGGAAAAATCTAGAGAAAAATTAAATCTTAAAACTCCCACACTGGAAGAGATGGAGAAATTGAGATGGATTGTGATCACCAGCAACAATGCCAAAGAAGTTTTCGCCAAGATGCAGGCAGAAGGATTGGATCCTGTGCTGTTTGGATTGAGCGATGAAGATTATGAGTTATTGGCCAAAAATTTTGCACAGATTCGCAGCACACTAAAACAGACTCAGGACATATTGGATCGCTACAAAGAATACTATGAAGGAACGACTAAAACAAATAATTAACGCCACGGTTTCTGTTTTGAAGAACATATGGCCCTGCTTCAAACTTTATTCTGCGAAAGGCTACGGATACTCTAAAATTGTTGCCTGCATACTGTATCGTTATTTAAAAATTGGTTCGAAAGTTGGATGGTCTTGCGTGACATGGATTTATCATCATGTGGCAGACATGTTCAAAAAGATTCCTTCAGAATTGACCTATTGGCACGATGGAGTATTGACCACTGTGCATGTGGATGATTTTGTAGAACTTGCACCCAATCTTATACAGTACAGAGACAGCGAATCGGGCAAGAGAGTTAAAGTAAAAGCTGAATACCCCATCAAATATATCCTTAAAGAGAAATAAATAGTACTACATTATTATGTGGGAAATGATTGAAAGAATGGCTGGAGATCGCCTATGGATCTACACAGGTATCATGGGATCCATATTTGGTGCCCTGTTCCTTGCCTATATGAAGGACACTAGAATTGGTCTATGGGTGTACAACAAGTGGGACGGAGCCATTGATTTCTTGCGTGATAGATATGGTTGGACTTGGTTAAATCAAGATCCAGATGCTTGGAAAAAAGCGAATCCTGGCATAGCAAAAAAAATAGACGAATTAGAAACAAGAATTAAAAAATTGGAGAAATAACAATGAGCGAACCTAGAAAAGAAGATTGGATGCAGAATAAATGGAGACCGGCTATGGGTTGGTTGTACATGGGAATCTGTGCTTTTGATTTTGTGATATTTCCCATACTGTGGAATCTAGCTCAAGCCACTTACTTAAAAAATATTTTGTTCACACAATGGCAGCCATTGACTCTGCAAGGTGCTGGTTTCTTCCATATTGCTATGGGAGCAGTGTTAGGATTGTCAGCATATGGCAGATCGCAAGAGAAGATCGCTTCCACAACAAATGGTAATGGCAAACCTGCCAAGGCAGAAGATCCAGCTCTATAATTACCAAAGCATTGACAGATACTAGATCTATAGTAAACTTGTACTGATGAAGAATTTTTATGACACTCTAGGTGTGGCTGAAACAGCCTCAGAGAAAGAGATCAAAGACGCATTCAAAAGTCTAGCAAAAAAACATCACCCGGATCGTGGAGGCGATGAGAAGAAATTCAAAGAGATCAATGAAGCATACGATACTCTAAAAAATCCAGAAAAACGACAGGAGTATGACGCCATCAGACGCTATGGACAGAGATCAGGTGGTGCAGGATCAGGATTCAATTATAATAACAATGATTTCTTTAGTGAAGATATATTCCAAGAATTCTTCTCGGGTTTTGGATTTGGTCCTGGACGGGGGCAAACTCGAGTATATAGAAATAGACCGCGAACTAACCAATCAGTGAACATTAGAATTACTTTATCCATAAAAGAAGTTTATCAAGCCACAGAAAAAACTATCAGTGTAAGATTGCCATCGGGTCGAGATGAGATTGTGCATATAAAAATACCTGCCGGAGTGCAAAATGGCGCTGTGTTCAAATACAAAGGATTAGGTGATGACACAGATAAAAATCTCGAGCGAGGAGATCTATTATGTACTGTACAAGTGTTAGACTCAGATGGTTATACTCGCAAGGGCAATGACCTTTACACAGATAAAACCATAAGTTGTTTTGATGCCATACGAGGCACGGAATTTAAAATACGCACACTGGATGACAGAACTTTAAATGTTAAAGTGCCTGCAGGCACACAGCCTGGCAACACAATAGTGTTAAAAGGGCAAGGCATGCCGGTGCATGACACATTAAATATTAAAGGTAATATGTATATTAAAATTAATATATTAATACCTAGTTTGAGTGTAAAAGATTTGGAGAAAATAAAGGATTTATAATATGAACATGAGCATAGTGGTTAATCCATATCATACTTTGCATACTGTCAGCAGAGAATTTTTATTCGATGAGATACCATTTGGATACAAAACTCTAGAACAATTTGAACATGATCTTATACATCTTATGATTCACAGCCGAGGGTTGGGGTTAGCCGCCAATCAAATAGGCATTACCAAAAGATTCTTTGCAATAGGCCATGAGTCATTTGACGTATTTAAAAAACCTGCTATAATTTATAATCCAGTGCTAGTTTCTGCAGATGAAGAAGAAGAATTAGGACAGGAAGGATGTCTGAGCTTTCCAGGAATGCTGTTGCAAGTAAGCAGACCTCGAACAGTGATGGTCAGATATCAAAATAACGAAGGAGAATTTTTATTGTCACGTTTAGAAGGTTTAGAAGCAAGGTGTTTCCAACACGAGCTGGATCATCTAAACGGTATTACGTTTAACAAGAAAGCGAATAGATAATGTTAGAAGCAAACGAATCACTAGAAAATATTTTTGAGAACGCAGTCAAAGAGGCTGAAAAACGTCGACACGAATACGTGACCATAGAGCATTTGCTATTAGCTCTGGTCAAAGACCAAGAAGTGGGCACAGTATTACAAGAATTAAAAACGAATGTTGGTGCTATGATATTGGACATAGAAAATTATCTAGACACCAAATGTGCCGATATCGTGAGCAAGAGCGCCAATCCAGTGGCTCCAAGAAAGACAGCATCACTGGAACGACTGATGAACCGAGCATTCACACAGGCTCTGTTCCAAGGCAGACAGAGTGTTACATCTATAGATGTATTATTGAGTATATTTGCTGAGAAGAAGAGTTATGGTGCATTCTTCTTAAAAACACACAAAGTAAACAAAGATGATTTAAATGACATGATCTCAGCAGAGAACATTCTGGAAGAAGCTGCGATAGGTGGTGGCGCCAGTGTTAATCCTGAACAAAAATTGAGGCCCAACCAAGCAGATAAAGTATTAAAGAATTACTGTGAGAATTTAAATCAGAAATATTTTGAGAAAAAAATAGATCCTGTAATAGGCAGAGATGATGATCTAGAAGTATTAAAACAGATTCTAGCTCGTAGGAATAAAAACAATGTATTAATAGTGGGTGATCCAGGAGTGGGTAAAACTGCCATAGTGGAAGGATTAGCAAGAAGAATTGCTAAAAACAAAGATGATGTGCCAGAATACCTAAAAGGCAATGTGGTTTACAGTCTCGATGTTGCTAGTATGATTGCAGGATCTAAATTCCGAGGAGATTTTGAAGAGAGACTAAAATTAGTATTGAATGCATTGGACCAAAAAGGCAATGCTATATTATTCATTGATGAAGCACACATGATGGTGGGCGCAGGATCCACAGGACAGGGCGGTATGGATTTAGCCAATATGATGAAACCAGTATTGACTCGAGGCAACATTAAAGTGATTGCTTCAACCACGTGGGAAGAATATAGAAAATTCTTTGAGAAAGATCGAGCTCTAATGCGACGATTCCAAAGATTACAGATTGGAGAGCCCACGCAAGAAGTTTGTATAAAAATATTAAAAGGTATCAAACAATACTACGAAAAGTTCCATGGTTGCACAATCACCGATGAAGCCTGTGAAGATGCAGTGGAATACTCATCTAAATTTATAGCAGATAAAAAATTGCCAGACAAGGCCATCGATGTTATCGATAGTGCTTGTGCTAGATTGAGACTGAAAGGCATCAAAGATGGCAAAATTGATCACGAAGAAATCATACACGAGATCAGCAAATTAACAGGTATCAGCATAGAGCAGTTGAGTCAGAAACAGGCTGCTAATTTAGAAACACTGGAAACCAAAATGAAACTGCAGGTATTTGGACAGGATGATGCTTTAAACAAAGTCATTGATAAGATATTGATCAGCCGAGCAGGATTAAAGAGTTTGAACAAACCTGTGGGATCGTTCCTATTCATAGGACCAACTGGTTGTGGTAAGACCGAAACAGCAAGGACATTGGCCACTACACTGGGCACACAATTGATAAGATTTGATATGTCAGAGTATCAAGAGAAACATTCTATTGCCAAATTGATTGGATCGCCTCCAGGCTACGTGGGCTACGAAGATTCGCACATGGGCGGTGGTCTGTTCATTAATGAGATTGAGAAACACCCCCACGCAGTGGTACTGTTCGATGAAGTGGAAAAGGCACACCAAGATGTTACCAATATGTTATTGCAAGTGATGGACTATGGAACTGTGACAGGCAGCAATGGCAAGAAAGCCGATTGCCGAAACATTATTTTAATTCTCACATCTAACCTAGGTGCAGAAGAAATGGAAAGAGCCAACCTAGGATTCGGAGATCAACAGAGAAGCGACGATGACGATGCAGTTAAAAGATTCTTTGCTCCAGAGTTCCGCAATAGGTTAGATGCTGTGATTAAATTTAGAAAACTAGAAAAAGAGACTATGAAGAGAATTGTGAAGAAATTCCTATTAGAATTAAACACAATGACACTGGAAAAACGTGTGGAAGTGAATGCTTCCGAAGAAGCCATAGAATATCTAGTTCGAAAAGGATTTGATGATAAACTGGGTGCTCGCCCACTGGCAAGGATCATAGATGATGAGATCAAAAAACCTCTATCAAAAATGATACTGTTTGGTGAGTTATTAGACGGTGGCCGAGTTGAAGTCACAATCAAAGACGAAAAGATAGCATTAGAATATAAAAAATCGCAGGCAGAAACAAACACTCAAACACAATCAGCCGATGCGAAAACATCATAATAGATTATATTTTGGACGGTACACCAATAAAGTAGTATTTCGTATGCCATGGGCTTGTTATCTATATCCTACTACAGATCAGCACTTAGAATCTATTGCATCATATGGTGAAAAAGAATTCAAAGATACATGGCCAGAAGGTAATGTACAATGGATGTATTTTCATAAACATGCTGACAAGATAAAAAAACTTGGTTCATTTATATTAAACAATAGAAAAAATATGAAATTCCGAATACAGAATGTAAATAGTATTTTTTATTGTGACGAAAACATGGCTCGAAATTTAGTTTCTATTTTTTGGGATGAATGGAGCAATGCTGATCTTGTACCTGAAGACCGATCCTACTTATTAGATAAGAATTCTGTGCTATGCAAAAGGTTGCCACTGGGCAAATATCAATATCAAGTACATCTAAAAAAGAATGTGCATAGGATATTAAAACAACATCAACGAGAGGACCTATATAGATACATAATGCAAAATCCAGAGAATTGCCTGATCACAGGACGATATGTGAAAGAATATCTAGAAGGATCCAGCCAGTATGGTTGGCAGGGCTATTTCTATGTGCGTGATGAAAAATTATTAACTCCTATATACATGATGGCACAAGAAGCTATTGAAAAAGTTATAAAATTTGTAAAGGTCTCAAAATGATTGATGTTATATTAAAATTAAAAGAAAAGAACATATTCAAGGTAGGCACCATGATAGAAACTATTATAGATAAACGTCATATGGGTACACCTATACAGGTGCGTGCCTCCATGCGTATCAAAGAGTTACACAGTGATTATTGCGTTGCGGATGAAGAATTTGATTACACAGCAGAAGTGCCTTATAGAAAAATTATGTATTATGATATCATAACTATCGATGGTATGAGACCTCAAGATCTAGCCGCTGTGTACAACCTAGGACCAAAAACATCCAGATTCCGAAAAGAAAAACGCCATAAATAACTGCCATGGCACAGACTAGTATAACATTATTATCTGATAAATCCGTAAGTTCGGCAAAAACCGGAACAGTAATCGGTTTCAATTCTGTGGATAAAAGAATAACTTCTTCTAATATTTCCACAGTGAATTTAGCCTCATATAAGAAATTTGATCTGATCACTGTAACAGGAGCAAGCACATCTTCTAATAATAGGACATACACAGTAAAAAGTGACGCTCCGACGAGCGGAAGTTATGTGGAGGTAGAAGAGCCAATTACATATGGTGTTGCAGGACCAGCGATCACGTTGACTCATTCTGGATTTGTGTCAGATAAAGAGAAAGGTGATGGATACTATTCACAAGTGGATGGTTTTCACACCGTGGCCTATCATGTGTCATCTACTTTGAACGACGATGTCAACATTTCTTTAAAAATGCAAGGCAGTCTCGCAACCATTCCCACAGAAGACGATTGGTTTGATATAAACGGAACAACAATCAATAAAGACGATATCGATGGCAGTACTTTAGTATTTCCTAAAAATTTTACTGGTAATTTTGTTTGGATACGAACAAAAATTACTGGTATGACTGCAGGTTCAATTACAAAAATACTCTATAATCATTAATATTTTTTGACAAGATCACGAATTAAGTTGTTGAATCTGAACACTTTTATCTAAGATCAACTCGTTGACTTCTACCATATCTACTGTATACTTGTAATATGGATGATAAAAATATAGATCAATTACAATATGTGGATGTGACAGTGACTCCAGAGACCATGGAAGTTCATGTGCATGTCTTAAAAGAAAATGGTTATGCCATTCAAAAGAGAGCTTATGTATTCACCACTTGTTTGATGTGTTTCCTAGCAGGCATGTATCTCATGGGGTTGATTCGATGAAGCTGAACAACAGCAGTGTTAATCACGCATGGCAATTCGATTGTGTTCTAGAGAATGGTATTAAATTAAAATCTTGGTTCTATGCAGATACAGAGCAAGATGCCTCAGATAGAATAAAAGAATATATGGGTGCCCGATTGGTTTCTATTAAAGAAATAGATGATCCTTTAGAAATAAAAAAGAAACAGATAGAACAGGATAAGATTAGAGACGCTCTAGCAAAGAAAAGACAAGAAGAGTTTGAGACTAGACAAAATTTAAAAAAAGAAGAGAACAATGAATAGGCTATTGTCGATTATTCTAGTTTCTCTATTTTTAAATGCTTGTTCTACCACAGTGGCAGTAGTGGATGTCACAGGATCAGCAGTGGTATATGCAGGTAAGACCCTAGTGAACACAGTGGATATGCTGACTCCAGATATAATCAACCGAAAATAAAAATGAAAAACTTAATAAAAATATTAATCACAATATCTTTTATATTACTTTATACAGAAATATCTTTTGCACAATCTAAAACAGTAGCACCTGTTACAAATGGTATTAAAACTCTAGATCCTATCGTTGAAACAAAGATAGCTCGAGGAGCAGAATTTACTGAGAAGAATGCATCTTCTTCCCTAGGTACGCAAACAACCACCGTTACCATGGAGAAAGCAATCAGCACAACTTCTTCAACTAAAGATATAATATCTAATGTGACCAACAAAGATGGCAGTACCACTAGAACCACTAGACGTATCACCACAACCACTGTGATTACACCAAAAGTTACAACTGTGACTGCTCCAAAAACAGTGATTGATAAAGTTTATGTTAATATTATTACTACTACAATTACAACTCCTAGAACTTCCAAAATAGTGAATGGCAAAGAAGTAATCACAGCAGGCACACCTGTAATTAAAGTAGGTGCAGCCGTAAAAACTTTTGTTAGAGACGTTTCTACAACATCTATTATACAAGTTAGTGTCTCTCGAGAAAATATTACAACTAGCACAGATAATTCTCCTGGTGTATTGGTAGCAACTGAGATTATACCTGCTCTGGGTTCTGTTACAAATTATACAGGTACTCCTACGCCAGGATATAACAATGATCCTGTATTCTATCAAACATCAGAATTTGCCGCAGGCAAAGCAGGCGCACTAGTGAATGCTGACAAAGCCTATGCACGAGGTTGGACAGGTCGAGGCGTAACTGTGGCAGTGGCTGACACAGGTTATGCTACAAACAGTACAGATTTACAAGGGCAGGTTATTGCCACTCGAGATTATACCGGTACAGGTATCAATGATACCCATGGTCACGGTACTTTCGTATTAGGAGAAATTGTTGCTCTTAAAAATGGTATTGGCACACAAGGTATTGCCTATGATTCCAAAGCAATTGTGGTTAAAATTGGTTCAGGCACCTCGGTTAATTTAAGTGCTGCCTCTCAAGGATTAGCATGGGCTGCCGATCAAGGTGCTGTGGTAGGTAACGTGAGTGCCAACTCAAATTATGATTCCACATTCACCAAAAATCTAGTAAGTGTCAGCAAAGGTGTATATAGAAGTACCGATTCAAGATACAATTACAGCACGGGACAATATTATAATTTACAAGATCCTGCAGAATGGAAAGCTGTCACTGACCGAGGTATGGTTGTGGTCAATGCCGCAGGTAATCAAGGACTGGCAGTTTCTGCTAACCCAGGATATTTTGCCACAGTTACAGATGCATCAGGCAATCTCGTATTGGGTGGTCGTATGCTGATTGTGGGTGCGGCTGACGAAAAAGGTAATCTTTACAGTTGGAGTAACCGAGCAGGATCTATCTGTCAAAATTATGTTGCATCAAATAACACTTGTGCAGACAAATATAAAGTCAGCGATTTCTATATAATGGCACCAGGTGTGGTTCAGAGTACAAGTTTAAACAATGGTGTTACCACTATGTATGGAACATCCATGGCAGCACCGATTGTGACAGGTGGTGTAGCATTGGTTAGCCAAATGTGGCCTTATATGAAAGGCGAAAATGTTGTCAGATTATTAACAACCACAGCAAATAAAAATTTACCTAATTATGATCCCAGTGTGAATGGTGCTGGTATGTTGGATTTAGATCGAGCAACTCAACCTGTGGGAGCAGTGGGTATTCCTACTTCAGGTAGAACAACCAGTGCTGTGAACACTGCGACACTTAACACCAGCGGTGGTACTGGTTCGGCTCTCAGCTCATTAAAAAACACAGGTGCATTATCCAGTGTGATGATTGTGGATGAATTTTCCAGAGACTTCTATGTGAATCTATCACAAGGTATCACAGTCAAAGACAAAAGAAAAATCAGCGATGTTAAAGCTCAACAGGATGGTTTGAGTTATCTGCCATTCCAACAAGCATTTGGTAACTTCTATCAAGGTGGTGAGTTCGCTATTATAGATGATTTAAAAATAGGTATGACAAGTAATCCTGATTTCAAGGGTGATTGGAGCTCACACGTGACTAAGAAATTTGGAATATCTCCTAATTTTGCTGTGAGAACCACATTGGGTACTATGAGCGAACAGACTACTTGGTTGGGTAATGAGAGCAGTGGCGCTCTATCTGTGGGCAAGAATAACAGCACTAACTTCGCACAAGTGGGTGTGGATTATGTTCAAGACAAAAACAAATGGAGCATTGATTTAGGCAGAGGTTATACCAATGTTAATACTGCCAGCAATTCTTTGATCAAGAGCATTGATACTCTACAATCACAGAGTTTAAAAATTGGTTTTGAACAATCCTTAACTGACAACAGCAATTGGGGTGTAACAGCAGGATTACCTAATTATATTACAAAAGGTTCTGCCACAGTATCTGTACCAACTGCTACTTCTGTAGATGGTGATGTTCTTTACAATGATGTGAGAGCAAATTTAAAAACTAGAACTCCTGAAAAAAACTTAGGATTATATTACACTGAACGAGGTGAATCTGATATGGAATGGAGTATGAGATACAATGTGGAATATCGAAAAGATGTGGCTGGAGAAACAGGTAAAAATAATCTAGGCGTTGGCATACAAGTAGAAAGAAGATTTTAATATGGAACAAATAGAAATCATTTGTATAGATAATGGTAAAACCAAACGAGCCGACGTGTTAAGCCGCACGGACCGATATATGAAGGTTGCTGTGGAAGGAACCACAATGACCATAGAGATGCACCGTACAGATTTAAATAAACCATACGTAGGAACCAAAGCAGGATTAGAATTTAAATATGTCGACTGAAAAATTAAAATTCAAGTTGGAACTATGGCCCGATTATTGGGACCAAGCCCCGTTTATTAGAATATTAATTAATAATCATGTTCATTTTAAGAATGAAATAAAAGGCACAGAAAAAGATCCTACTGTAATAGAATTTGAGCATAATTTAATAGAAAATGAAAAGTATCAATTGATTATTGAAAGATTAGGCAAGGATAAAAATCAAACAGTGGTTGATCACACCGGAAAAATTATAAAAGATCAATTGTTACATATTAAATCTATAGAGATAGATGAAATAGATATAGGAGCATTAGTATATGAAGCCATATATACTCCAATCTATCCAGAACCATGGGCTTCTCAACAGAAACAAGCAGGTAATTCATTACCTGAATCATTTAAAAATGTTACTACAATAGGGCATAATGGACGTTGGGAATTAGGTTTTACATCACCTTTTTACATGTGGCTTTTAGAGAACCTGTATTAGCTAAATACAGGGTATGAGCAACTATCAAGATATCAAAGTATTGCTTACTAGATTAGACAGCATAGCAGCCGAGCCTGCCTATGAGCCACTGCCAGAAGCAGACGAAATCACAGTGGAAGATAATCAAGATTTCCACGAAATGTTTGGGTATTTGGGATTTCCAGAGAATGAATTATGGGAAGCAGAATATAGAGGTAGAAAAGTAGCATTGGGCAAACCAATGAAAGGCGATGTTAAAAAATTTAAAGTTTATGTAAAAGATCCCAAAACCGGCAATGTAAAAAAAGTTAATTTTGGTGATCCTAATATGAGAATTAAAAAATACATTCCGGCTAGACGTAGAAGTTTTAGAGCAAGACACAACTGTGCTAATCCAGGCCCAAGAACCAAAGCAAGATATTGGAGTTGCAGAAAATGGTAAGAGCTCATCAATTTATTTCAGAATCCAGCATTGACGCTGTGAATGAATTGGATCTTTATATCAATAATAATGAAGATTTATATAGAAAAAATTTTATGCCTTTGGTGTATTGGTTAAATCATTCATTAAAAAATAAAACATATAATCATGATAATGCAATTAAAAAATGGAACCTGTTAGTTAATGATGCTGCTAAGGCCTACACAAAAGAGTTTGGCAAGCCAGGTGAAGATGTTAAAGATTTCTTCCCTCAAGAAACTAGAGCTAAAGTAGCACAAGTACTTGCTGATAGAGAACTTGAAAATATAAAAAAAGGTGAGTACGATGTGGCTAAAGGAATTATTTGAAGCCAAGAACGATTCCATCGTTTTTGCTTTCGGCAGATACAATCCACCAACACTAGGTCATGAAGCTGTATTTCAAACAGTGATCAATACTGCCAAAGAGAAAGGTGCTGATCATGCCATATTCATTAGCTCAACACAAAAACCTAAAACAGATCCTCTATCATTCCAATACAAATTAGATTATCTTCAAAAGACCTACACAGGTGTAAATTTCAATGGTGACGATACCATAAAAACTATTGTTCAATTATTACAAGAGTTAATGAACCGTGGTTATAGAAATGTTACCATGGTAGCAGGTTCAGATCGAGTGAATGAATTTCGAACATTTTTAAATCAGTATAATCGGAAACCTGACAAGAAAGGCAACATACCTTTTGAGTTTGACAGTATAGATGTTGTGAGTTCAGGTGAGAGAGATCCGGACCAGGAAGGTGTCAGTGGTATCAGTGCCAGTGGTGCTCGAGCAGCCGCGGCAGCGGGTGATCAGAAGAGTTTCATGAGTATGGTAAATCCCAAATTTGGTGCTGAATTATATACAGAATTAAGAAAGTCCATGGGAGTTAAAGAGCAGGTTGCAACGAACACGGAAAAGTTGTATAATGAAGCAATGCCTGAACAAGCAAATGGTAAACCTGTGGTTTACCTAGATATGGATGGGGTGTTGGCTGACTTCTTCGGTGGAGTGGAAAAACTCTACGGAGTGAGTCATTGGAAGCAATTGGCATCTGACAAGACCAAAGATCTACGACAAGATGTGATCGACAGAATTACAGGCACTAATTTTTTTGAAACATTGCCTAAATTCCCCACAGCAGATCCATTGATTGGCATGATCAAAAAATTTACCGGTGAAAGATTTTCTATATTAACATCTCCATTAAGAGGAGATCATGATAATTCTGCTAAATGGAAAAAGGTTTGGATCAATCAAAATATAGAACAACCAGACGAGACCATAGTAACGGGCAGAAAAGAAAAATATGCTACAACTAACGGTACATCTAATATACTCATCGATGATCGTCCTATCAACATACAGAAATGGCAAGACAAAGGTGGATATGGAATTCTATATCAAGCCAACAAAGATTCACTAAGTAAGGTAGAACAAGGTTTAAAAAACTACGGAGAAAAGAATGGTAATTGATATTAGAAGAGATTATAGATCAGACAATGAAATTAAAACAGCTCAAGACGAAAAAGATCGTATGATGCAAGAGTTTCTAGCCAAAGGTGGCAAGATTGAAAAATTAAAACCAGGTGTGGCCAAAGGAGCATCCAGTCTAAATTATGGTGGCAAGTTACAGTACACCGACGCAGAAATCAAAGCACAAGCAGAAGAAAACCGGGAATAATCTATGTCATTCACTTTTACAAAAGAACAGTTGCAATCTATAATTGGTAATAATCCTAACCTAGATGGTTGGTATGAAGCACTATCAAATGTGCTACCTGAATATGAAATAAACACTCCTCAAAGAGTAGCTGCTTTTATAGCACAATGCACTCATGAGAGCGGTGGATTCAAGAGATTAAAAGAGAATTTAAATTACAAATGGGAGAGTTTAAGAAAAGTATTTCCTAAATATTTTCCCACAGATGAGTTAGCACAAGAATATGCACACAAACCGGAACAGATTGCTAACCGAGTTTACGGCGGAAGAATGGGCAATGGTGATGAATCATCCGGTGATGGATTCCGTTATTGTGGTAGAGGATTGATACAATTAACAGGACGAAACAATTACACAAAATTTGCTGAAAGTATTGGAATGTCAGTGGAAGAAGTACCTGCTCTATTAGAAACTTTTGAAGGAGCAGTAAAATCTGCCTGCTGGTTTTGGAATACTAATAATTTAAATCAGTTCGCTGATTCAGGAGATATTCTAACTATGACCAAACGTATCAACGGTGGTACTATCGGTTTAGAAGATCGTATCAAACATTATAATCACGCATTGGAAGTATTTTCCTCTTAATTGATATGGACCTGGAACATCTAAAGAGATTGGCAGGTATCAATAATATAGCAGAACACAATCCTAGTGTGGGAGAGAATGTATCTTATTCTGCCACAGAAAAAGCTGAATATCAAAAAAAATATCGTATACAGCCAGGCACGCCAGAATGGTTTAAACTATGGTTCAGCAGACCTTATCTCACAGGTGAGAACCCAATGCCTCGTAAAAAATAGTTAAATACATATATGAAATTCATGATATTCAACACCAGTCTAAAAAAAAATGCTGACAGCAATACCTATACAGTTTGCGAGTTAATTCAAACACAGTTCAAAAAATTAGGCGCTGAAGCTCGTATTGTTACTATGAATGAATTAGATTATGAGTGTGGCACTGATGATTATAACGATGAGTTAAAACCTATTATACTGGATCTACTCAAAAATTATGATGGCATGATATTTGCCTCTCCCATTTGGTGGGGTCTGCACAGCGGCTATGCCAGTTCCATTATCGAGAGATTTGATTTCATTGATTCATGGAGCAGAGACAACAAGTTCTATCCCAATTACAACAAAGTATTTGGATCAGTGGTATCTGGAGGCGGGGATGGTTTCCAACATATACATGGTAATTTTTTTAATTTTGCTTCACAATTAGGATTCACTATACCACCTCGAGCCACAGTAGAAGCAAAGACACAAGGCAGAGACAACATCATAAACGATCAAGAATTAGCACAGGAGATAGAGAGATTCTGTCGACAGATGACCGTTTATGCCGCACTGATAAAGGGTGGAAATCCATCTCAATTTGCACAACATCAACAGGTAGATAAGTAAAGTATCATGACTCCAGAAATTGGTAAAATTGCAAAGCAGGCTTTCGCAGACACTTTCCTATTCTATCTGCAGGCACACTATTATCATTGGAACGTGGAAGGTAGAAACTTCTCACAGGATCATGAATTACTGGGCAAGATATATGAAGAAGTGTTTGGATCAATTGACACATTTGCGGAGGAATTGAGATCCATGGGCACCTATGCTCCGGGAGTGTTTGATCGATTAAAAGAATTGGCCACCATACAACAATCAGATGAAATACCCGCAGCTGAAAAAATGCTTCAAAATTTAATAGACAGCAATGAAAAAGTTTTAAAAAGTCTTGGTGCTGCTTTTGATATTCTAGAAGCAAATCACTTGCACGGTTTTGGAAATTTTATTGCTGAAAGAATTGACGCACATAGCAAACATGCTTGGATGTTGAAAAGCACTCTTAAAAAATGAAGATACGTGAAATAATACACAGAGAAGATGCTGCTGGTGTGGGCATAATCACCAAACAAAATACTACGGCAGATGTCAAGCCTGGTGAGACTGGTAGAAATTTAAAAAAATTACATTTAACGAATTCTGTTAACGAGGTTGCACCAACAGTGAATTATGGCATTGGAGCCAATCCAGGCAAGCTGGTACCTGTGGGTAAAGATGGTCGTGTGCCTCATGCTAAGTTGCACGTCAATGTTAATAAAAGTACGGCTAAAAAATTAGGCATACCTCATGAAATGAAAGAAAATTTTGACTGGCAGGCTTTAAGAAAAGCAGGAGTGGTTATGCCAATGGCTTATCATGTGCCTAGCAATCCTGTAAAACCTGATGTAAGACAACCCAATATAATCACAGCAGTCAACCTTACACAGAAGTTAGGCCCGGGTGAAAAATTAGTTCCATTCAAAGACACAGAAGTTACTCCACAATATTGGCAACAGTACATGAACAGAGTTTGGCCTACTTTACAACCATTCAAGAAAGATCAAATTAGACAGAGCGCCAAGATGAAAAATGTAGAATTCAATGAAAACTTCGCAGATGGTCGAGGACCAGGTCGTCCAGGTGACTCCAAACGAGCAGGCATACCCAAAGGTGCTACCATAGCACAATTAAAGAAGATACGCAGTTCAAAAACAGCATCCGCACGCAAGAAACAACTGGCACATTGGCAGATCAACATGCGCCAGGGACGTAAAAAATAAAAATAAATACCAACATGAAATATGCGTTGGTCTTAGAATTCTTATGCGAAATTTATCGTAAAGAGCCGCGAGCCAGAATATTTTTAAATGATCAATTATTGGATGAATTTTTCATAGAACAAAATGTTGAAACAAGTAATTATAATAATGATCAACATATTTTAAAACCTACTCCTAGATGTCATGTAATAACTAGTTTAAAAGAAGTTGGTATTCTTAAACCAAAAATATATCAATTAGAAATACCTAAGGAGTATGATAATTTAAATATAAAGATAGAGATTGAAAACAATGATAATAATTACACTAATGGATTCATGACAAAATATACTGTAATAACATTAAAACATCTTTATCTAATACCTCTCAATATAAATTTAATAGAAAGATTAAGAAAACGTAAAAGAAAAAAACAAATGTCAGATTATTATGCATGGTGGTGGAGTGATAAACATGGACTTATAGATTTATTGCCAAACACCAATTGGCGAGAAAAAGAAAAAATAATTAATTTTTTATCAGGACAACGCATTGGTACCAATGGTATTTTTACCTGTGAATTACGTAAAAAATATGGTTTCTATCTTCACAAAGACATAAGTCCTACCTATATTATTGATATCGGTGTTATTGGATTAATTCATTATTTGATCGATAAATATTCTGAACATGAGAATTAACGAAATACTGATTAAAGAAACAGCATCAGCAGGAGCAACATCTTCTGGTAGTATTGCCAGTGTAGTGTCGCCACACATTGCTATAGGACCTGATAGATTTAAGAAGAGTTACACAGGCACACCAGGACGTTCAGGAAAACGAGCACCACGAGTACCCACAGCATATACACCAAAAAATGCCAATGGCACAGCACGAGGCGCACACGAGTTAACCGGTACCAGTCTATTTGGTGGACCACTGGTAAGAAGATAATGACATCAAAAGAAAAAACATATTGTGTCAATTGTGGTGGTTCTAGCCACTGTCGTAAACCTCTTCGAAGAAAAGAGAGTGAAACCATTAACAATAAAACAGTGCGTGAGTGGACTATAGAAGTGTGCCGTAATTGCCATTGTGATCAATGTGAGAAGAAAAAATGAAAATCAATGAAATTATAAGAAAAGTTGCAGGTGGATACAGATTATATTCGCACAAAGGCCGTAATTTAGGCACATATCCCACACGAGCAGGTGCCAAAAAAAGAGAACGTCAAGTACAGTATTTTAAACATAAATAATGGTATGCGTATCACGGAATTAAACGTACCAGTACAGCCAGACACCTACGAAGCTAGTATGTTCCTCACACAGGCTATCAGAGCAGGCAAATACGCAATAAAAATTCACAATCTATTGAGCAATGACCAAGAAATGGAATCTTGGGTGGCAAAAAAGATTGATCTAGCATCAGGTTATATCAATGGTGTGGCAGAATATCTTTCCACTGAAAAAGTTTACAAAGAAGATGCAGGTGAAGGACACATGGCCAAATCACAACTGTATTCTATCGCAAAATCAGCACTGGCAATCACCACAATGGTTCAACCTGGTGATGACATTGAAGGTTGGGTACAAACCAAAATGAATCGAGCAGTGGACATGTTAGACGCAGTATATCACTATGAAGATTATCAAAAACTTAATCCCTATAGAGAAGAGATAGGTGACTTACACGATAAACATTCTGAAATAGTAAAAAAGAACATCGATGAGATACTAGCTACAGAAACACCAGTAGATGACATAGAAACCAAACCTGGCATGCTAAACATATTAAAGAAAAGAGTACATCAATTTGAAAAAGAACGTGCTCAAGAGAATAGAAAAACCAACGAAGCAGGTTCTAGGCTGCCATCCAGTATGGCAAAGACCAAAGCCAAGTTAGATAGAATGACTCCAGATGAAATACGAGCGTTCTTCAAGAACAGAGAAGATTTTGCCAAACAACATGCTGGTGGAGTTATTCGTCCAGGTTTTTCAGCTAAAGAATTAGCACAGAGTCAAGAATTTAGATATGGCAGAGAGTTTGCTAAAAGAAATCCTTATTCTCGACATTTTGAAAGCACACAGAAACCTTACGTGAGCCAAGCTTCAGACGGCAAATGGAATGTGCTGGACAAAAATGGAAAGACAGTGTTCTCATCTGGTGATTACCGAGTGGCACAGGATTACTTCAAAAAACATTATGATATGTTGAGAGAAACAGAATTAGACGAAGGTTTAAAAGATTGGTTACAAAGAATGGCTGCTGCTGGCATTATCATAGGCAGTGTGGCAGGTATTGGATCAATCAATAGTGCCATGGATAACAGCGTTCCGGTGATACAGGCCATGAACCGAGCTCTAGATGCGGCCAATCAAAAAGGTGATAAACAATTGGTTCAATCAATCAAACAGGATATTGAAACAGCAAAAATAAGTCTAGATTCAGGACAGAATCTAAACACGGTAAAAAATATGCAGGACAGATATGCTAAATTTATGCCAACAGATTATAAAAAAAATGAGAGTTTCAAAGACAGAGTAATGAGCAAAATCGTAGCACCGATAAAAGACTACAACAAAAGCAAAGAATCTATGTTGCCTAAGAGCGCATTCGCAGGCAGCGATAAACACAAGTTAGGACCAGCAGCACATTTAACCGGCACAATGAAAAGACCAGCAAGAGCAGGCGATTTAGTGGGCGGTGAAGGACAGAGCATAAACACTGAAGAAAAGCAAAAAGGTTTAGATGGTAAAGCATGCTGGAAAGGTTATCGACGCATGGGCACCAAGATGAAAGGTGGCAAACGAGTGGATAATTGTGTGAAATACGAGTCTAAATTAGCAGAAAAACTTGCAAATAAGCTGAAATAATAATATATTATTATAATACAAGATTTTATAAATACTTCATATGGCACGTAAAACATACAACGATGGGTTTGCAGATCTAGTTAAACGCTTAAATGAGATGAGCAATATTACTCCTGAACAAGAGAGACAGGAATTACTAGAAGCAGCTAAAAAAGAACCAAGAGTATTAGATGATAGACAAATATCATTAGCGGATATTGCAAAGTTAGCTGGTATTAAAGAATTCAAAGAACCTACAAAAATTTCACCTAAAGCAGAAAAATTAATAGAATCAATTATCGGTGAGAAGAGCGATATCACAAAGGCCATAGAAGCTTCAGATAAAAAAACAGATAAAAAAGAAATCAAAGAAGCAAAGAAAAAAGGTAATAGATTAGATAAGATTGCTGAACTGGAAGCCAAGTTGGCAGAATTAAAAGCGGAACAAAAAGAAGAGCAAACCTATGACGCAAAAACATTCAGAGAAGTGGTACAAAAAGACATTCAAGAATATATCCGATCATGCGATGAGTCAGCATTGGTTGAATTATACAACAGCATTTCAGACAATGAAGCTGTCTACAATGAAGAATCATCAAACATTCTTGTTAAAACTGAAGAAACTAAAGAAATTATTGCTGACGCAGAAAAATTAGAACAAGAAGTTATTGCAGAAAAAGAAAAAGCAGCTGAAGAAAAAGCAGAAGTGGTTCAAGAGAAACAACCAGAGGCAGAAACAGAAACAGTTGCTGAAGAACCCAAAGAAGAGACTACAGAACCCAAAGAAGAGACCACAGATGAAGCCGCAGGATTCCAAGGACAGACAGAAGCAAGACAATTTGATGTGAGACTGGCAGGAGATTTTGACAGAGATCGCCCAACATCAGACACAGAAGCTATGGCTGTTAAAACCGTTTTAAAAAATGCTGGAATACAAGCAGAAGTTCAACCCAGCGAAGCAGATTTTTCATCAGTTTCTATAAACACAATGTCTCCACCTGAAGCAGTCATGAGTGCTTTGGGAGACATAGTTGATGAGAGCCTAGAATACAAAGACGAACTTTCCGAGAATAAAAAATAATATCGAGATAGGTGATGCAGTTAAAACTCACCCATAATCAATTCAATCCCAATCCATACTTCCATATTCCCTTAGATCAAGATTTCTTGCCTGTCATAGAACAAACAGAACTGTTTGATCAGAATGGCTATGATCTCACACCTTTGGAAAGATTGTATGCAGAGGCCAACGGACAAGCGGGTCGCTGGCATCGCCCCAATCACTATGCATTAAAGAGTGATTGGTTCGTGGACGAACAAAATTCAATCACTAGTGCTCATATCAATCATGCTCTACTGTTTGAGAGGAAAGGTTATGCCGGAGCAGCCCTTGAGCAACTAGAAGGTTGGGCTCAGCACAATCATTTGATCTATAAAATAATAAAGATGCGTCCCAAATGGGGCATGGATATCAGTATTGACTATGTAGACACTGATGGCAATGTGTTTGAGCTGCTGCATTGGGAGTATGATGGATTCAATTATCAAGAAATTGCCGATAAGAAAATGCATATTGAAAAATTTTTATTGTCTATAGATTGGGATCATGCTGCTACGGAGATGATTCGCAGGAAATCTGAATGGCATCATCTGGGTTTTTTTGAGCAGAGTGCTTGGAAAACTGAATTTTTTGGCATAGAACGAGAACGTTTCAAGATGGTGCTGTGGCAATAAATACAAGCATATGAGTCAGATACCCATTTTTTCATACAAACAATATCTAGACGACATGTTGCGTCTCAAAGATCATGGCACTGTGGATGTGGATGCGCAGGTAGAAAGACCGATCAGTGCAGGTTCAAGAGGATTAAAAAGAATTAAAGATTTTGTAAAAGATCCTGTACACATGATGGGAGAATCGGAAGACCCAAGACCGTCTCCGGCAAATCCCAATCCTAAAATGGAATCAGAACTATTGGACAAACCCACTCCTACTATTCAAGACATTGCAAAAAAATTTAACAAATCTACAAAATATATATTAGATCAATTACGAGCAGGTATACGAGTAGAACGAGAACACACTAATCAGTTTGAAGTTGCCATGGAGATTGCATTAGACCACCTAAATGAAAGACCAGACTACTATGAAGTGCTAAAATCAGCAGAGAAGAAAAAAATTACCAAAAATGAAGCAATAAAGGCTGTTCTAGAAGGTGTGAGTTATTCTTCACAAACAGGTGAGTTGATCTTACCAGAAGCTATTCAAGGTAATTTAAGAGTTTGGTTTGAATCCAATTGGTATAATATTACTAATAAAAAGTAATTGATTTAATCGTCTCGAAGTCATATAATACATAATAACAATTATAAAGGAGATAAAAATGTCAGGAAGAAATTTCAACGAAGCAGAAAAAACCAAATTAATACAACTGATCAAAGAAGGATCACAAGTATTAGGAGAAATAGATGATCTTAAGACCGGTCTTAAAGACACAGTAAAAGCTCTATCAGAAGAATTAGAACTTAAACCAGCATTGATCAACAAGGCCATCTCTATCGCTCACCGAGACAATTACAAAGCTGTGGCCGATGATATGGATATGTTAGACAGCATATTGACTGCAGCAGGCAAAATCTAGTGTATGGTATTGTAAGACAATTTTGGATCAACAGTTATCGAACAGATCATGTGGCATTTTATTATGAACTGATCTCTTTGATATTCACTGTATTTGGTTCTTTGGTACTAACATTCACCAGTCCACATCCACAAATGAATTTGGTGTTTCCTTTCTATCTGATAGGATCCTCTACCATGGCCTATTCTGCCTATCGTAGAAGAAACTTATGGATAACTATGTTGGCCAGTTGGTTTACCTTAATGAACTGCATCGGAAATTATCTAGTATTTTTTAAATGAGAAAAAATTTGTTAATCGGATGCAGTAATGGCATGAATTTTTTAGATTCTTTCCCCAAAGTTTTTAATGACAAAGATATAAGATGGTTTAATAGATCCTGGTCGGCTATGGGTAATATTTACATCTCTTCTATGCTATTTGAATTTATAGAAGAAATAGGAATCCCAGATTATGTCTATTTTCAATTTTCCGGTTTATCCAGAATAGACATTCCATTCGATCGTAACGTAGAAATACCTGATTATTCTTTTCAAAGAAAAACCAGATACAAGAATTGGGTGGCTAGCGGGGGTCATGAAGGTAGTTGGCCACACAATGACCTTACAAAAAAAATTTTTTGTTATCTATATGATCCAAAAAATGAAAAAACCAATCACGATATCAGTTTTAAAAATATATTTGCAGCAATAGAATTATGTAAAACATTAAAAATAAAATACAATTGGACTTTCTATTATAATGTTTTTAATCCACCAAAAGATAGCAACGCATATAAATTAGATGGAAAAATAGAAAAATTTCCAGATTATATCGACACAACATATTTTCTTGATGCATACCCTTTAAATTTTGCTTATGAAATAAATGAAGCTCCAGAAGATGGAATTCATTATAGCAACGGTAGTTTTTTAAAATTCTTAATAACATATAAAGATAAATTTAATATATGAGTTACATAGACGCTTATTATCGCAGAGATGATGACAAGGTGTTGGTAGTAGAACGTGATGCCAATGGCCAGAGAAGATTTGTAGATTATGATGCTCGATATCTATTCTATTATCCAGATGCTCGAGGCAAACATAGAAGTATACACGGAGAGATACTACAGAAGGTCTCTTGCGGCACATTCAAAGAGTTTATAAAAGAACAAAAGATTAGGAGCAATAAAAAATTATACGAGCAGGATATCAATCCTGTGTTTCGTTGTCTTGAAGAGAATTATTTGGGCAAAGATGCTCCCAAACTCAATGTGGTGTTCTTTGATATTGAAGTGGATTTTGATCCACAGCGTGGATATTCTACCACAGATGATCCTTTCATGCCCATCACAGCCATAACCTGTTATCTCAACTGGACTGATCAACTGGTAACTTTTGCAGTACCTCCTAAAGGATTGAGCATGGCGGATGCCAGACTGCAGGTGGAAAGATTCAGCAATGTAATGCTGTTCGAAAAAGAAAAAGACATGCTGGACGCTTTCTTAACACTAGTGGATGAGGGAGATGTTATCAGCGGTTGGAACTCGGAAGGATATGACTTACCTTATGTTGTGGGCAGGATACAGAAAGTATTGAGCTCAGATGATACAAGAAGATTATGCTTTTGGGGAGAAAAACCTAAGAAAAGAACGTTTGAGAAATATGGCAGAGAGCAAATCAGTTATGATCTAATTGGCCGAGTGCATTTGGATCTGTTGGAATTATATAGGAAATATACCTATGAAGAACGCCACAGTTATCGTTTAGATGCCATAGGCGAATGGGAATTAGATGAGAAGAAAACTGTGTATGAAGGATCACTGGATCAATTGTACAACAATGATTTTGGAATGTTCATAGAATACAACCGACAGGACTGTAATCTACTGGCAAAATTAGAAAAGAAATTAAAATTCATTGAACTAGCAAATGAGATTGCACATCAGAACACTGTGTTACTACAGACCACAATGGGAGCGGTGGCAGTGACAGAACAGGCAATCATCAATGAAGCACATCGTCGAGGTATGATAGTGCCAGGTCGAGTGAAGAGAGATGAATCAGCGCCTGTGGAATCAGCAGCAGGAGCCTATGTGGCATATCCCAAAAAAGGTATACATGACTGGATAGGATCTGTGGACATAAACTCACTGTATCCATCTGTGATTCGAGCTCTAAATATGGGTCCAGAGACCATCGTGGGACAGATACGTCCAGTGATCACATCAGCAGAGATAAACAGAGCCAAACACCAAGGGAAATCATTTGCCACAGCATGGGAAGGACAGTTTGGTTGTTGGGAATATCAAGCAGTGATGAACAAGGACAAAGGCACAGAATTAATCATTGATTGGGAAGATGGTACCAGTGTGAGAATGAGTGCGGCACAACTGTATGATCTTGTGTTTGATGGCAATCGGCAGTGGATGATCTCTGCCAATGGCACCATATTCACATATGAATTCGAAGGCGTCATACCAGGATTGTTAAAAAGATGGTATGCTGAGAGAAAAGACATGCAGAAAAGAATGAGTGAGTGTGGAGACAATGCCATCGAAAGAGAGTTTTGGGATAAGAGACAATTGGTTAAAAAAATTAATCTAAACTCTCTGTATGGTGCAATTCTAAACCCAGGTTGTCGTTTTTTTGACATGCGTATAGGACAGTCAGTGACACTAACAGGCAGATGTATCACACAACATATGGCTGCTAAGACCAATGAGATTATTGCAGGCAAGTATGATCACGTGGGCGAGAGTGTGATATATGGTGACACAGACTCTGTGTATTTTTCTGCTTATACTACATTAAAAAAAGAAATAGAAGGTGGACAGATACCATGGGGCAAAGAAAATATTACTGCTCTCTATGATAAGATAGCCGAAGAAGTAAATGAAACATTCTCAGCATTCATGACTCGAGCATTCCATTGTCCTAAAACTCGAGGTGATGTGATACGAGCAGGTCGAGAATTGGTAGCATCTAAAGGATTGTTTATAACTAAAAAAAGATATGCATTGTTATATTTTGACAAAGAAGGTGAGCGTGTGGACACAGCAGGCAAAGAAGGCAAGGTAAAAGCTATGGGATTAGATCTCAAACGTTCGGACACTCCAGTATTTGTGCAAGATTTCTTAAGTGAAATACTATATCTTGTGCTGGTGGGCAAGACCGAGACAGAAGTATTAGATAAGATCAAACAATTTCGAGCAGAATTTAAATCTCGACCGGGTTGGGAAAAAGGATCTCCTAAACGTGCCAACAATATCACAGAATATCATGAAGAAGAAAAGAAAAAAGGTAAAACTAATATGCCAGGACATGTGAGAGCCTCAATTAACTGGAATCGATGCAGAGAGATGTATAGTGACAAATATAGTATGCCTATTCTAGATGGTGCCAAAGTAATTGTGTGTAAATTAAAGAATAATCCTCTAGGTTATACTTCTATAGCATATCCTGTAGATGAGCAGCGATTACCCGAATGGTTCAAAGAATTACCATTTGACTCTGATGGTATGGAAGAGAGTGTGCTGGATGGCAAGATTGAGAACTTAATTGGTGTGCTAGAATGGGACGTAAGATCCACAGAGAGTTCTAACACATTTAATAAATTATTTGAGATGGCTTAATATTATGTTGAGCATAGAAGAAATTAAATTGTTAATAGAAAAATTAGAAAAAATTAAAGGGCATGATTTTCAGAAACTTATCGATGATAATTTAAAAATATTAAAAGAATTACAAGAAATCACCGATGCTGCCAATTCTTCTCAGATCGAAAGAATGAACAAGACACTAGATTGGTTCCGACAAGATGAAAACGAAAAACACAATAAAAATAAAAATATTAATTTTAATCAAGACCTTTTATATAATGCTATCTATACCAAAATTAAACATTTTGGTAAAATAGGCGCAGAAGCAATTCAATATAATAGTTTAGAAATTGGGCCTGGTTATGGTAAATTTAGTAAATGTTTTTTACCATGGAGATTAAATTATTTTGTTGATTTACTTCCGGAATCAGAAGTTAAAATTAAAAAAAAATTTCATCCTAATCATCACAGATATATAAAATTTTATCTAACTAATAGAACTGCTTGTACAGAAATACCAGATAGTTCTATTAGTTTTGTGTTTAGTTGGGACACATTTGTGTTTTTTACACAAGAACATATAAAAGAATATCTTCGCGATTTATATAGAGTATTATTACCAGGAGGATATATTTTTATACAATATACCAATTGTGAATATGATTTTGATCTACAGGAATCTAAAAGAGGTTATTGGAATTATAATACTAAATCTGCCATGACTAAAATTATTAAAGAAACCGGCTATGATATGATCGAAATGGATCAGTTTAAACCTGGTGCTAATTATGCTATATTTCAAAAACCTGGTAAGAGTAATCCTATATTGTATAAAGCATTGAATATATCGTAAAATAATTTAAGACTTGATTTCTATCTAAATATCTTATACAATTTAATTTTAAACCTTTAAGAATAGGCAAAACATGATAGACATATTGAGAGACATAGTTAAACACACATACGGTTTAGGCTTCCTAGATCTGGTTAAAATCACAGGCACCGCAGATGAGACTGCTATTGATTCTATGGCAGAGGATAGATCTGTAATCCTACAAGGCACATTCAAACAACCTCAAGCAGGATTGGCGGGCACATTCGGAATGCCACAATTGAACAAATTGGATATTCATTTAAAATGTCCAGAATACAAAGACAAAGCCAACATCACAGTCATCAAAGGCACAAGAAATGGTGCTGAAATTCCTGTAGGCATACACTTTGAGAATGAAAAAGGCGATTTCAAAAACGATTATCGTTTCATGAACGCCGAAATCATCAATGAGAAATTAAAAACAATCAAATTCAAAGGTGTTAAATGGGACGTGGAGATCGAACCCACAGTGGCAGGTGTGCAAAGATTCAACTTCCAATCAGTAGCAAACACTGAACACAACACATTCGTTGTGAGAACCGACAATGGCAACCTAGTATTCACGTTTGGCGATGCTGCATCACATGGTGGAGAATTTACTTTTGCCACAGGTGTTAAAGGTACTCTTAATAAAGGTTGGAGTTGGCCAGTAGCACAAGTTTTACAGATATTAAAATTGTCTGATTCTGCCAAAGTTACTCTGCATTTCTCCAATGAAGGTGCAATGCAAGTCACAGTGGATTCAGGAGTGGGTGTATATCGTTACATCATACCAGCACAGGCACAGTAATGTCAGATCATAGGCAAGAACATTTAGGACCTTTGAACAGGGACTTTGCTAAGTTCTTGCCAGCGATATCTAATTTCTATAACACTTTCGTTAGCAAACAGAGAGCGAAAGGTGATCACATACCCCGAGAAAGAATACCCAAAGGTTTTGAAAATGACGTGGAAGGATTAAACTTCCTCAATCCAGAAAAAGGTTATTTTACCTATGATGTGGGATTATATTCAGCAGGACATGCTTGCCTAGATGTAGAAAAAGCACCCGTGGCTGACAGTATGTGTGTGCAGAGAGATAGAAAATTTTCTACCATAGTGGGTGATTCAGGTGGATATCAAATAGGTCGAGGAGTTATCAATTTCGATTGGCAAGATTTTGAAGGTAACAAAGCCAACAAAGTTAGAAGTGATATTTTAAATTGGTTGGAATTAACTGCTGACTGGTCCATGACATTGGATGTGCCAACCTGGGCAGCAGATGAATTAAACTCTCCCAAAACAGGATTAAAGAGTTTTCAAGACACTCTAAATGGCACAATCTATAATAACAAATTCTTCCAAAAAAATAGATTAGGACAAACTAAATTTTTGAACGTGCTACAAGGAGATGATTGGGAAACGGCACAAACGTGGTATGATGCTATCAAAGATTTTGAGTTTGAAGGATGGGCTATGGGTGGTATTAACATGTGTGACATGGAAGTGCTGTTAAAAAGACTAATCATAATGAGAGATGAGAAGAAATTGGACAAGAAAAACTGGATACACGTGTTGGGTACATCACAACTGGATTGGGCCTGTTTCTTAACACAGATACAAAGACAGTTAAGAAAACATGTGAATCCAGATGTCACAATCAGTTTTGATTCGGCATCTGCTTTCTTGAGCACAGCCAATGGATTGGTTTATACACACAATCTGTTCACTCCTAAGAGATGGAGTTATATCATGGAGAAAGCACCAGATGATAAAAGATTAAAAGGCAGCACCATACCATTCCCATTCAAGAGTGCCATAGGCAATCGATTGAACATGGGAGATGTTTGTTGGTATGGAGAAGGCGACCTAAATAAAAACAACAAGGAAGGCAAAACTTCTTGGGATAGTTTCAGTTATGTATTGATGATGGCACACAATGTATACAATCATATCAGAGCTGTACAGATTGCCAACGATATGAATGATATCGAATCCGTTAAGCATCAACCTGAAGCAAAACATTGGAGGAAGATCAAAGAATCAGATACAACAGATCAAATGAGCGATTTCGTTCCAAGAAATATTCTATATTTCAATACGTTCGTCAAAGAAGTTTTCGAATCTGAAAAACCTATGGAATTAATCGGTTCTGCTACATCATTCTTAGCAGATATTAGAGGTACTAGATGGCAAAGAGCCACAGGTGGCGGCAAAGGAAAAAACAATTTCAGTTCTCTATTTGAAAATGCATAAGAAACCAACATTACTGTATTCTGCAGGATGTTATGGTGGATTTTGTTTGCAGATGTTAAATTTAAATAAAATTATCGCAAACGAATCTTATCACACCGAAACAACAGAATATCTATACACCCAGCCTAATCGTTCAGATCATCATTTAGTCAGAGAAGATGATATCGATTCTGTTGTTATAAAGATTACCTATACAGACCAAGACGTA
>Ga0209401_1000285_pt1 | contig 34706 bp, 30 predicted proteins | sample M_140807_MF_Meta_FD_187318 | JGI IMG/M metagenome (GOLD analysis project Ga0209401, IMG submission 187318) | Freshwater microbial communities from Lake Montjoie, Canada to study carbon cycling - M_140807_MF_MetaG (SPAdes) (version 2) | ecosystem: Environmental > Aquatic > Freshwater > Lake... | reverse complement strand
GGGCAGCGAGCAACAGCAGGAAACCAAACAGACCGGAGCGGGGGATGTAGGCCATCGGATGCAGGGGGAGGTGCCGAAGGGGAAGCGAGAGAGCGGGGGGTCGGCCGAATCAGGGCGCCGGCTTGGTAGCGGGCACGGGAATCAGCAGCAGGGCTTCGCGACTCAACAGGCTGTTCTGGAAGAAGGTGCGGATCCGCTCGGTGGGAATGCCCAGCACCCCGTTAGGACCGACCCAGGGATCGATGCTGGCCACAGCATCGGGCTTGCCCTCGAGGTAGGCCGCCTGCTGTTTGGCGATGGCGAGATTCACCACGTTGATGAAGTCGGAGCTGTTCTGCGGCACGATGCAGCCCACGCCATAGGTGGCAAAGGGTTCCTCCGGCACCAGTCGGGTGGTGCTGAGGTTGCGGACCTTGCGCAAGCCGGCCAGCACGTTGGAATCCCCCAACACACCATCCACCTTGCCCTGCTTCAGGGCGGTGACGGCGGCATCGAGGGATTCGAAGGACACCGCCTTGGCCGCGGGTTGCAGGGTGCTGATGGCGCTCGCGCCCAGAGAGCCGCTCACCGTGGCCACCCGCCGGCCAGCCAAGGAGGCGGGGCTGCCATCAACGGCTGCCGATGCCGTGAGCACCCGCAGACCGGAGAGGCCGATCGGCAGGGAGTAATCCACCACCATCTCCCGCTCCCAGCTGAAGGGAACGCCGCAGGCCAGGGCCGCGCCGCCGCTGGCGACGGCCTGCACCATGGCGGCGGTGTTGGCCACCGGCACGAAGCGGATCTGCACCTTGCCGCCGAGCTGGGCGTTGAGCTCCTTGTCGATGCGGCGCCCCACCTCGATCGCATAGCCCACCGGTTCACCCTTGGCATCCAGGCTCAACAGGGGGGGGGAATCGGTGGTGCCCACCATCACCAGCTCACCGGTGCGCAGGGCCTTCTCCAGCACCGTTTCAGCCGAGGCGGCAAGCGGGGAGAGGGCCAGGGCGAGGCCGGCTGCCAGGGGGAGCCAGCGGACAGGGCGCTGGGGATGGCTGCGCTGGGCCCGGAGGCCGGATTTGATCACGGAGGGCACGGCCACAGGCAGCTCGGATCACACCCGAACAAGCTATGGAAGATCCCACGGCTGGTCAACGGAAGGTGAAGCTGTGTGTGCCCCCGTTCTTCCCCGCTTCTTGATCGCGGCGGGGTGACTCGGCGAGCCCGTTCATGCCAGCACCGGCTCAAAGCGCATGCTCAGATCCAGCCAAGGGGAGCGGGTGACCGGGGCGCTGGTGGAGATCAGGTCGATCCCGGTGGCTCCATAGGCCCGCAGTTGCTCAGGCCGCACCCCGGAGGCCTCCAGCACCAGCGCTCCGGATCCCCCTGCCACCCCCCGCTCCGCCGCCAGGGCCCTCAGGCGCGGCACCAGAGCCCGCAAGTTCTCGGGACTGAACTCATCCAGCAACACCGCATCGGCCCCGGCCCGCACCGCCGCCTGGGCCTCGGCCTCTGTCTCGGCCTCCACGATCACCCGGGCCGGCCAGGGGGCTGCGGCACGCACCGCCGCGATCGCCGGGCCGATGCCACCACTCCAGGCCAGGTGGTTCTCCTTGAGCATGGCGGCATCATCGAGCCCCAGCCTGTGGTTCACGCCGCCGCCGCAGCGCACGGCGTACTTCTCGAGCAGGCGCAGGCCCGGGGTGGTCTTGCGGGTGTCCGCCAGCCGCACGCCCGTGCCGGCCAGCTCTGCCACCAGGGAGGCGGTGGCGGTGGCGATCCCGGAGAGACGCATGGCCAGGTTGAGGGCGGTGCGTTCCCCCGCCACAAGGGCGGCGGCCTGGCCCTCCAGGTGGAGCAGACGCTGGCCGGGGCGCACCGACTCCCCATCGGACACCAGCAGGCGCACCGCCACCGTCGGATCGAGCAGCCGGAACAGGGGCTCCACCAGCACACCGCCGCAGAACACCCCTTCGCCCTTAGCGAACCAGGTCCCCCGGCCACTCCGGCCTACCAGGGCCGGGGCCGTGAGATCACCGCGGCCGATGTCCTCCGCCAACCAGGCCCGCAGCAGGGGCTCGATCAGGGCGGCGGGCAGGGTCAAGGAGGCGGCTGTCGGTGCGGGAGCGGCGGAAGCGATGGCCCCGCTTGCTGGCACCAGGCCAAGCGCAGGATTGGCGAATGATGCGATCCGCTCGCCCCCTGGAGTGAACCCGCCCGGACTTGCCGCAGCGCCGAAGGTGGAGGGAGCGGAGCCGTGACCGCCGGCGAAACCCGAGGAACCAACCGGGTCAGGATCGGAGTGCGCAACCATGAACGGCAGGACCGGCTCGGCCAAGCGAATCCCACCAGAACGGAAGGGAGCGGAGCCAACAATGGCACCGTCCCTGAACGGCGCCAGTCCGGACCGCGATCCGGCGGCGGCACCAGCCAGCCAAGAAAGCCAACCAGCTCACTTGCCGATGCAGAAGCGGCTGAAGACCCGATCGAGCACCGCCTCACTCACCTCCTCGCCGGTGATGGCGCCCAGGCTTCGCACCGCGTCCCTGAGATCGATGGTCCAGAAGTCCCAGGGAAGGCCCGCATCCGCCGCCGCCAGGCTGCGCTCCAGGCCCTGGGCGGCCGTTGCCGCGAGCTCCCGCTGCCGTTGGTTGAGCGCCACCGCGACCCCCTGGAGATCCTCAAACCCACAGCGCCGCAGCAGCAGGGGAGCGAGGGCCTCGGCGCCGGCGCCGGTGTGGGCGCTGATGGCCAGATCAGCAGCACCTGCTGGCATCGCGGGAGTTGCCGGTGCGGCGGCCCCATCCAGCAGATCCGCCTTATTGCCCACCCGCAACACCGGCACCCCCGCCGGCACCAGGGCCAGCAGGGCCCCATCCTCGGCGGTCCAACCGGCGCTCAGATCAAAGAGCAGCAGCACCGCATCGGCCGCCGCCAGGGCCTCCCGGCTGCGTTCGATGCCGAGCCGCTCCACCCGATCGGAGGTTTCGCGGATACCGGCGGTGTCGAGCAGGGTGAGGGGAACGCCCTCCAGCACCACCTCACTCTCAAGCAGGTCGCGGGTGGTGCCGGGGAGATCGGTCACGATGGATCGCTCGCGCTGGCTGAGGCAATTGAGCAGGCTGCTCTTGCCCACGTTGGGACGACCGACGATGGCCACCCTCAGCCCTTGGCGCAGGATCTCCCCCTGCCGCGCCTCGACCACCAGAGCCTCGAGTTCGCGGCGCACCGCCTCCAGTTCGGCCTGCACGGCCTGGGGATCCAGGGGGGGCAGGTCCTCCTCGAAGTCCACCCGGGCCTCCAGTTCCGCCAGCTGATCGAGCAGGCGCTCCCGCAGGGCCCCGATCCGCCGCTGCAGACCGCCATCGAGGCCGGCCATCGCCAGCTGGGCGGCGCGGCGGCTGCGGGCCGCCACCATCTCCATCAGCGCCTCGGCCCGGGTGAGATCGAGGCGGCCATTGAGAAAGGCGCGCTGGCTGAACTCTCCGGGGCCGGCCAGGCGCGCCCCGGCCGCCAGTACCAGCTCGAGCACGCGCCGCACCGCCACCAGCCCGCCGTGGCAGTGGAACTCGACCACGTCTTCGCGGGTGAAGCTGCGGGGGGCACGCATCAGCAGCAGCAGGGCCTCATCCACCCGCTCGCCGCTGGCCGGATCCACCACATAGCCGTAGAGCACCCGGTGGCTCTCCCAGGCCTGCGACCCCGGAGCCAGGAACAGACGGCGGCCGATCGCTTCGGAGGTCGGGCCCGAGAGGCGCACGATCGCCACGCCGCCCTGACCGGGGGCCACCGCGGTGGCGATGGCGGCGATGGTGTCCCCGGCATCGCCGGAAGTTCCCCTCCCGCCCCTAGGGTCTGGGCCCCAATCGGGTGCAGCACCAGCCACAGGATCCATGCCGCGTCGTGATCGCCAGTCTCCGCCCCGGCCAGGACCGCATGGGCCTGCATCCCGGGGTCGGCAGGGCAGGGCAGCGGCCAATGGAGCACCACCCCGGCGGCGAACGACCGCGGCCGCATCGATCCGGGGCGCTGGGCTGCTGCCCCTCCTGGGGGGCCGGCTGGGCGTCCTCCGCAACCGGCTGCTCCATGGCTTGCGTGGGCTATGGCGTCAGGAGGGAAGCCCGGCCCACCGGGCGCGGGGGCTGGCGGCTGGGGTGTTCACCGGCTGCCTTCCCTTCTTCGGGCTGCAGATCGTGCTCGGGGTGGCCCTGGCCGCCGCGTTCCGGGGCAACAGGATCTTGGCGGCGGCAGGCACCTGGATCAGCAACCCCCTCACCACCCTGCCGATCTGCTGGATGAACTACCAGTTGGGGGTCTTGCTGATCGGACCGGGCCCGGCCTGGCCTGGCCATGACCAACTCGATCCGGAACGCCTGAGCGACCTGGGATGGGCCTTCAGCAGTCGCCTGATGCTTGGATCCGTGGTGGTGGGACTCCTCGCGGCAGCGGTGGTGGGCCTGGGGTGCTGGCGCTGGCTACATCACAAGGAACGCCAGAGCGGGCTGGAGCGGAGATGAATTCCCGATCCGGGCCTCCGATGACGACCGGATCACGCCTGCAGCCACTCCAGCAGCAGCTCCCAGAACAGCAACAAGGAAGGCAATACCATCAACTCGGAACAGACATCAACCCCGAATAGACAAAAGAACATCCCAAGCAAAAACGTCCCTACAGAACAACCTCCCGCGGTCAGGCATCAACGAGGCGACCTGGTTCAAGGAGGATCCAAAACACTTGCTCGGCCATGGCCATCTCTACCGAGACTCGTTTTGGCGCCAGTCTTCCGACCACCGGCCCACGGGCTGATCAGGGGCTTCCCAAGGCTTCGCCTTGATGTGAGGCAACAATGCCGAAACCAGGGTGAGGGGCGATGGGTTCGCTCAGGAACTACTCAAACCTGGAAACACCATCAGGTCGATGTGGCCGCCGGAAGGCTGGCGCCATTCACGGAATTCCTCCGTGAGGGCCTTGTGCTCCATGGGCATCGCCTGGGCCTCGAGATCCTGAAGACGCTGATGAACCAGATCCAGGGTGTTATCGATCAGCTGGGCGGCCTGTTCGGAGGTCATGGCACGGCTGGCGATGGGATGGGAGTTCTGTCGTGACGCTGTTGTAGTCGTGCCGCTCTGGTCGGGTTGTAACACCCGACACGGGGGCTTGAGCCTGTGTGCGGACCCTCACCCGCCAACCGCGATGGTGCTTCGCAACCACTGCTGAAAGAGCTCCAGTCATCCGGTCCGCGCCACCCGCCGCTGCCCCGGCCGCCACCAGCAACCACCACGCCCGGGCCACCCGGGCCGCGTTCGCCTTCGCCCGTTTCCACCAGCGACAGGCTGCGGCTGGTGGTGACCCCGAGGCGATGCAGGGCTTGCGCGGCAATCACCTCGCGCACGCCGCCCTTGAGGGTGAACCGGCCATCGCCACCGCGGCTCCAGGGGGGCAGCAACACAAGCGCCTGTTAGCCTCAATTCACTCAAAGCCAGACCATGAACATTGTCTGCACGATTGACAATAATTATATCCGCCACTGCGCCGTAATGCTGCGCTCACTCCGCGACAGCAATCCAGGCGAAGACCTGCGTGTTTACATCGTTCACGAAAAGCTCGATCCCGAAGAGAGGGGGAAATTCGTGGGCTACCTGAGCACATTCCTGCCATCGGTTTCGTTTCTTCAGGTTGAATCTGGGCTCCTAAGCGCCTTTCCCGTGTTTGGCCATATCAGTATCGCAACTTATTTTCGGCTTCTGCTCCCTTCGATTTTGCCACCCCTGCTGGAGCGGGTTCTCTTCATTGACTCCGATATTGTGATCAATGGCTCTCTGCGAGACCTCTGGACAACGCCGATCGATGGCTATGCGATGGCTGCCGCCACCGATCGCAACCTTGACATGCAACGGGAAAGGCTCGACCTAGCGTCCGATTCGCCCTATTTCAATGCGGGAGTCATGTTGATCGACCTGAATCAATGGAGGCAAGAAAACGTGCTCAAGCGGGGCATGAATTACGCCAAAGAGAACGCCGATAAACTCAACAATTGGGATCAAGACGTTCTTAATCATCTCTTTGAGAAGCGTGTTCTTCTGGTTCACCAGCGCTGGAATGCGATGTCACACCTTTGGGGACTTGACCCCGCCTGGCTGGAAGCCCGCGGCGGCCTCAGCCTGGAGGAGCAGGAGGCTGTGGCTGATCCTGCAATCATCCATTTCGCCGGGGGCGGCTTCGCCAAACCATGGAATCACCGTTGTCCCCATCCCTGGAAAGATCGTTACCGAGCTGTTCTGGCCACCACGCCCTGGGCCGACGTTCCGCTTGACGACCTCCCCGAGCCCAGTTCCAGCGGGCTCTTACCGGGCCTGAAACGCAACCTTCGGCGGTTGATGAAGGGCTGATCAGGTTCCGATCCCGTGCTGCCGTTTGGGATCGCGAGCCGATCAACCAATCCCCGTTCGAGCCAAATCCAGCACATCCGCCATGGAGCGAATCTGGTCCATGGTGTCGCGCAGCTGGCGGGCGCTCACCAGCTCCACCCGCAGCTCGATGCGGGCCGGCTTGCCAGGATTGGTGCGCACGCGGGCATCGCTCACGTTGATGCGGTGGTCGGAGAGGCGGGTGAGGATGTCCTTGAGCACGCCCACCCGGTCGAGCACCTCGATGCGCAGTTGCACCGGGTAGCGGCGGCGCTGTTCATCGGCCAGGGGATTCCAGCGCACCGGCAACCGGCGCTCCACAGGCACCTGGGCGAGGTTGCCACAGTCCTGCCGGTGGATGGTGATGCCGTGGTTGCCGAGGGCCACGCTGCCCACGATCGACTCGCCGGGCAGGGGGGAGCAGCAGCCACCGAGGCGATACTCGAGGCCTTCGAGACCCAGGATCGGACTGGCACTGCCGGCTTCGGTGTGGTGCACCGGTGGGGGCGGAGCGGCCTGGTCGGCCTGGGTCGACACCGAGCGGGCCAGGTCTTCGTTGCTGAGCACCGGCGTGGCGGCCGCGCTGGCCAACCGGAGCTCCTCCCGCAGGCGGTTGAGCACCTGCTGCAAGGTGACGCCTCCGAAGCCGATCGAGGCGAGCAGATCCTCGGTGGCGACCAGGTTGCAGCGCCGCGCCACCCGCGCCATGGGCTCGCCGTTGAGCAGGGCATCGAAGCCTTCGCGGCCCAGCTCCCGCTCCAGCATGGCGGTGCCCCGCACGATGTTGTCCTCGCGATGGCTGCGCTTGTACCACTGGCGGATGCGGTTGCGCGCCGTGGGGGTGGCCACGAAGTTGAGCCAGTCGAGGCTCGGATGGGCGGCCTTTGAGGTGATGATCTGCACAAAGTCGCCGTTCTGGAGCGGCGTGGGCAGGGGGCAGAGGCGGTCGTTGATGCGCACGCCTTGGCAGTGATTACCCACCTCAGAGTGGATGCGATAGGCGAAATCAACGGCCGTCGATCCCCTGCGCAGGCCCACCACATCGCCGGAGGGGGTGAACACGAACACCTCCTCATCGAAGAGGTCCTCCTTGATCGAGCGCAGGAAATCGCTGCTGTCCTCGCCGGCGTCCTCCTTCTGCCAGTCCACCAGCTGCCGCAGCCAGTTGAAGCGTTCGGTGTCGGCGGCGGCGGGCGAGCCACCCTCCTTGTATTTCCAGTGGGCGGCGATGCCGTATTCGGCCACCTGATGCATGTCGGCGGTGCGGATCTGCACCTCGATCGGGCGGTGCCGACCGATCACCGCCGTGTGCAGCGATTGGTACCCGTTCGGCTTGGGCAGACCGATGTAGTCCTTGAAGCGCCCCGGGATCGGCCGGAAGGTGTCGTGCACCACCGCCAGGGCCCGGTAGCAACTTTCCAGGTTGGGGCAGAGGATGCGCAGGGCGGCCACGTCGTAGATCTCGTGGAACGCCTTTTGCTGGCGCTGCATCTTGCTCCAGATGCCGAACAGGTGTTTGGGACGACCGCTCACCTCACAGCTGGTCAGCCCCACGGCGGCCAGGCGATCCCGCAGCAACTGAACCGTGACCGCCAGCCGCTCCTCCCGTTCACTGCGCTTGGTGGAGACCTGCTGCTGCACCTCCCGGAAGGCCTCGGGCTCGAGGATCTTGAAGGCGAGGTCTTCGAGCTCCCACTTGAAGCGGCCGATGCCGAGCCGGTTGGCCAGGGGGGCATAGATCTCGCGGGTCTCGCGGGCGATGCGCTGCTGCTTCTCGGGCTTCAGGGCACCGAGGGTGCGCATGTTGTGGAGGCGATCGGCCAGCTTCACCAGCACCACGCGGATATCGCTGGCCATTGCCAGGAACATGCGGCGCAGGTTCTCGGCCTGGGCTTCCGTTTTGTTGGTGAAGTGGATGCCGCCCAGCTTGGTCACCCCCTCCACCAGGGCCCGCACCTCGGCGCCGAAGTGGGCCTCGATGTCCTCCGGGGTGACCTGGGTGTCCTCCACCACGTCGTGCAGGAAGCCGGCAGCGATCACCGCCGCACTGGCGCCGATGTCCCGCAGGAAATCGGCCACCGCAATCGGGTGAATGATGTAGGGCTCGCCACTCGCCCGGAACTGCCCCTCGTGGAGCTGGAAAGCGAAGTCGAAGGCGGCCGCCAGCAGGGCCTCGGCGTCGGTGGGGCAGGTGTCCCCGGATCCCGGCGGCACATGGCGCACGCACTGGGCGAGCCACTCGGGCATGGGGATGCCGTAGTCCTCGGGACAACTGATCGGCCGGCGACGGCCGGATGACTGGGCTAGAGCTTCCGATGCTGCAGGAGGAACACTGGGCAGCACCTCCTCGCTGGACGCAGCCTGGCCGACCTCAGGCAGCACCTCATCAAGAACGTCGCCAGACCCGTTGCGGGAGCCAGTCTCCACGGAACTGGGGCCGTGGGATTCGGCCCGGGTCGCGGAGGGGGGATCGGGAACGGCCCTGAGCATGCATCCCCGCTGTGGATCTCCATCGTATTCAGATGTCGGCATCCGACCGCGCCTGCAGGCCCGGTTGTGGGCATCCAGGCATCGGGAGGCGGGCGTGACCACCGCCGGCCCATCAAGCTGGTGCCACCCAGAACGCGGTATCCGGCCCATCGCCATGCCCCCATCCGCCCCCGACTCCGGCCCAGCGATCACGAGCGCGCGCCCGCGAAGCGACGGCCCGGTGCTGGAGCTTCGCCAACTCCGGGTGAGCTATCCCGGCGCCGAGCACCCCACCCTCGATGGCCTCGACCTGACCCTCCACCCCGGCGAGCGGCTGGCCCTGGTGGGTCCTTCAGGCTGCGGCAAGAGCACCGTGGCCCGGGCCGTGCTGCAACTGCTGCCGCCCGGTAGCAGTTGCGAGGGGGAGCTGGAACTCACCGGCCAGGATCCCCGCCGCCTCAGCCGCGCCGATCTGCGCCGCCTGCGGGGTGGGGCGGTGGGACTGGTGTTCCAGGACCCGATGACGCGCCTGAACCCCTTACTCACGATTGGGGACCATCTCCGCGACACCCTGGCGGCCCACCACTTCGGGGAGGGCGAGGGAAGCCGCCAACGGCAGCAGGCCCAGCAGCTGCTGGAGCGGGTGGGCATCGACCCCTCCCGCTACGGCAGCTATCCCCATGAATTCAGCGGCGGCATGCGCCAGCGCCTGGCGATCGCCCTGGCCCTGGCCCTCAGCCCCCCCCTGGTGATCGCCGATGAACCCACCACCAGCCTCGATGTGGCGGTGGCGGGCCAGGTGATGGCCGAGCTGGCGAGCCTGTGTGAGGAATCCGGCAGTGCCCTGCTGTTGATCAGCCACGATCTCGCCATGGCCGGCCGCTGGTGCGAGCGGATCGCCGTGCTCGATGGCGGCCGGCTGGTGGAGGAGGCCCCCAGCCACACCCTGCTCACCGTTCCCCGCTCGGCCCTGGCCCAGCGGCTGGTGGCGGCGGCTCGGCTGCGGGAAGGGGGTGTGGCCGAAGCGGCGCCGGAGCGACCGCTGCTGCTGGACATCGAGGAGCTGCGCAGCTGGCACCCCCTGCCCTCGCCGCCCTGGCAACCGCGCTGGCTCAAGGCGGTGGATGGGGTGAGCCTGAGTCTCCAGGAAGGGGAAACCGTTGGGCTGGTGGGCGCCTCAGGTTGCGGCAAGAGCAGTCTCTGCCGCGCCCTGATGGGCCTGGCCCCGGTGCGGGGGGGGTCCGTGCGGTTGGAGGGCCGCGACCTGCGGAGCCTCAAGGGTGCCGAGCTGCGCCGGGCCCGCCGCCGCATCCAGATGGTGTTCCAGGATCCGCTGGCCTGCCTCAATCCCCAGATGACCGTGGGGGAGGCGGTGGCCGACCCGCTACTGATCCACGGTCTGGCCAGCCACGCCGAAGCGCGCCAACGGGCCCGGGCCCAGCTGGCGGCGGTGGGCCTGGAGCCCCCGGAGAGCTTCGAGCAGCGCCTACCCCGCCAGCTCTCGGGCGGCCAACAGCAGCGGGTGGCGATCGCCCGCGCCCTGATCCTGGAACCGAAGGTGCTGCTCTGCGATGAGAGCGTGAGCATGCTCGATGCCGAGGTGCAGGCCGACGTGCTCAACCTCCTCAAGGAGCTACAGCGGCGCCTGGGGCTGGGCCTGCTGTTCGTGACCCACGACCTCAACGTGGCCAGCGGCTTCTGCCACCGGGTGATCGTGCTGGAGGGTGGCCGGATCGTGGAGCAGGGCCCCGGAGCAGACCTCCTGGCCCACCCCCGTGCCGCCATCACCCGCACCCTGGTGGAGGCCTGCCCACGGCTGCCGGCGCTGGTGGGAGGCTGAGCGAACTGCGCCGCCCCCGGTGGCGAGGCACGGCGGGGGCGGGATCAACCCGCTCCTGCCACACCCGAGGAGGGGACATCCGAGCCCCGAAGCACCCGCAGCAGGGTGGCGAACCGTTCCGGCAGGGGCGCCTCGAGCACCAGCCGCTCGCCCCGGATCGGATGGTCAAGGCCGAGCTGCACCGCATGCAGGGCCTGGCCAGGCAGGTCCACCGGCAGATGGCGGCAGCGGCTGTAGGTGGCATCCCCCACGATCGGATGGCCGATGTGGGCGCAATGAACCCGGATCTGGTGGGTGCGGCCGGTGTCGAGCTTGAAGCGCAACAGCGAATAGGCGCCCAGCCGCTCGATCAGGCGCCAGTGGGTGCAGGCGTGGCGGCCGGAGTCGTCCTGGACCACGGCGTACTTCTTGCGGTCGACCGGATGGCGACCGATGGCGCCGATGATCGTGCCCGCATCGCCGACCGGGGCCCCGTGGACCACCGCCAGGTACTCGCGGGAGGCGATCCGCTTCTGGATCTGCACCTGCAGCTTCACCAGCGCCTCCTGGCTTTTGGCGATCACGATGCAGCCGGTGGTGTCCTTATCGAGCCGGTGCACGATGCCGGGCCGCATCTCGCCGCCGATGCCGGGCAGGTCCGGGCAATGGTGCAGCAGGCCATTCACCAAGGTGCCATCCCTGTTGCCCGGGGCCGGATGCACGGTGAGGCCGGCCGGTTTGTTGATCACGATCAGGTGTTCATCTTCGAACAGCACATCGAGCGGGATCGGCTGGGCCAACAGGTAGGGCAGGGGCTCGGGCGGCGGCATCCAGAGCTGCACCGCATCGCCCTGGCGCAGGGGCGTCTTGGCCCGACCAGTGATCCCGTTCACCCGCACGTAGCCGGCCTCGATGAACTTCTGAATGCGGGCACGGCTCTGCTCCGGCCGTTGGGCCACCAGCCAGCGATCCAGCCGCATCGGCAGGGGTTTGGGGTAGTGGAGCGTGAGCAGCTCACCCTCGCCTTCGCCGAAGCTGGACATGACGTGAAGAGGAGTGCTGGCCTCTTGGAGACAGGCAGAATCTTTGGACATAGGATTGCATCATAATCAGTGATGGCGTGCTCCAAGGTTCGCAGGAGATCACGTTGTTAATAGCAAGCTTCCAACGATTCCAAAATCCCATGCCTCATACCCCGAGCCCCTAAGGCAAACTCAAATATATTGCGGGCCTTCATAAAGGTCAGTTCGGTTGCGATCGCATCATTTCAATAGCCTGCCAGCCCGAGATCACAGCCACCGAGAGTCCCGACAAGATTCAGCTCGCCATCCTTTGGACCAAGACGAATTTTAGAAATGTCACCTGTCAGGCCGATGCATCCTGCGGGTGCTGTTGAGCCAGCAAGAAAAGCACGGACCCGAGGTTGTTGAGCGAGACCATTGCATCATGGGCCCAAGCCGCCGAAGGGACTGGGCCGTAAGCAACGCTGAGCCACGGGGCGAGCAGAGTAGATTCTCCACGGATTCACCGCACGCAATCCATGAGATTTGGCCCGGCCAGTAGCTCCCATAACCACCCCAGCCAGTACAGACCTGACATCGACGGACTGAGAGCGCTGGCGGTGATTGCCGTGATTATCAATCACTTCGGCGGCAACAGTCTCACCAGCGGCTATCTTGGCGTCGATATATTTTTCGTCATCTCAGGATACGTCATCAGCGCGTCGCTGATGCGACAGCCAAGCGACAACCTGAAGGAACTCTTGAGCGGCTTCTACGCGCGTCGGGTCAAAAGGATCCTGCCCGCGCTACTCCTGTTCGTAGCAATCATTTCGCCATTAATATGCCTTGTAAACCCTAGGCCTGAGGATTCAATCAACACAGGATTATTCGCCTTACTTGGCGCATCCAATGGCTACCTCCACCAACAAGCCACCAATTATTTCGCGGCCTCCACTCAACTCAACGCCTTTACGCACACCTGGTCGCTTGGGGTCGAAGAGCAATTCTACTTGATTTATCCAATTATCTTTTGGCTCTGCCTAAGGAATAATCCCACTCGCAAGCCTCTAGCGATAACAATCATTGTGGGCTTTGCCCTGCTGCTTTTCCTGCTCATATCCCGCATGATGACAGGCCATCTGTTTGATCTTTTTCCGGGTCATTTTGAAGGCTTCATCGCCACCGCCACCTATCTATGGCCGATCCTGTTGATTCCGATCATCGCGAGCATTCGGGCCAGCAAAAAAGGGATTAAAAATGCCTTCATTTTACTGGCAACATTAAGCGGGCTTTCATTGGCTGGATTCCTGTATTTTTACCCTATCAAGCAAGCAAGCGCCTACTTTCTAATGCCAGCTCGCTTCTGGGAGCTTGGGGCCGGGAGCCTGCTAAGCATTCTCATATTGGGATCAAATTTCAGGATCAAGCAAATTGAGCGCCTACGCAAACATATGGCGATGCCAGCATTTACCGGACTAATCCTTTCTCTTTTTCTCCCCGTTGAACAGGCCCGCCTAGCGACCGTACTCGTCGTAACACTGACCTGCATCCTGATCTACAGCCTGAAGCCTGGCAATCCCGTGCATTCGCTTCTGACGAACAAATATGTGATTAGCATCGGCATTATTTCCTACTCTTTGTACCTATGGCACTGGGGAGTTCTTGCTATCAGCCGCTGGACCATTGGCATCCATCCTTGGACAATCCCCATTCAAATTTCCATCATGCTGGCAACCGCATGGGCATCCTATCGATACATTGAAGCACCGATGCGCAAGGCCACCTGGGCCGTCTCACGCTCCCAGACCATCGGCATCGGCTTTGGCCTCATGGTCGCTACGGCAGCCTTCCTAGGAGTCCTCAGTCGCTGGGGAAGCGCGCTGGCCCTGGATCACCTGTTTCCGACCAGCAGGTCTGCCAATTACTTGCAAGGTGCTGAAAGATTTCAGCATGTCCTGCTGCACAACAAGACTGATAACCAAGGCATGCTAAAAACATTAAACACAGATTCGTCCGGGCTAGAACTCGCCAGACCAAGATTTTACATCTTCGGAGATTCTCACTCTATTCATTATCTAGAAGCCATCAAAAAGTCTCTTCCCAAGCTGGGAGTTGGCTCCGCATCCGTCGGATGGGGATGCGGATACATTTCACCGCTGGACATCAATGGTCAAACCAAAAGATGGATGGCTGATTGCGAAAAATATCCTCAATTTGTTGATAACTTCTTAGCCAAGAACCTTAGGCCCGGCGACACCGTATTAGTTGGTCATCGTTGGAAGGAAAAAAGAGCAATAAGCATTCCGAAAAAACGTTGAACTACCTAGCCCAGCTCATCCGAGCAAAAGGTGGGCGGCTTCTGCTGATCGATGACGTTCCAGAAATCGACGAGGTCGACCCGCTTCTGTGCAACAAACGTCCTTGGCGACCGTTCCCAGCCCCAGGGTGCTTTCGAAGCGAGGCCTCGGTTGACGCCGATCAAAGGCCCTTCGAAGTGATGGCCGAGCGCATCCAAAAAGACAATCCAAATGTTACCTATATCAAGCTAAGAGACCTATATTGCATCAATCGAGTATGCGGCCCATACAAGGGCGATTTGATGATTTATCGCGATTCGGACCACCTGACCGAGGCTGCTAGTGAGCTTGGAGCACAAAAAATTGCCGCAGCTATCGAGCATTCGAATACTGGCCAGGCCTTCGGCAAAGCACAAAACCCATCGCCCAATCGCTAGCCAATTCCTCAGCAATCCAGCCCCGTTTCAATCTCTCGCCGCGATTACCGCTCCATGCGCAAGCCATTCACCCCCCAGGAGAAGCAGCGCATCCGCAAGCGCTATCGCGGCTATGCCTACCTTCTGGTAGTGGTGTCGCTGGCGGTGCTGGTGCAGCCCCTGGCCCTGAACTGGCCCCTGCTCACCTCGGTGAATTCCATCATCATGGCCATCGTGATGATGCTTTTCCTAACGCGGAATTCACTGCTTCGAGTTCACAAAGGCTGGCTGTATGGACTGGGTTCGAGCGCGATTGTTTTCGAGCTGATCTGGTTGATTGGCATGGCTCGGATTCCCAGCCTGGCGAAGCATCTCACTATTGTTCATCTGCTGATCTGGGCCCTGTTCATCGGCTATTTCCTGGTGCGCAAGGTCCGCACCCTCATGCTGGAGCCCTATGTCACGGTGTATGTGCTAATGGGGGCCAGCACCGGCTATCTGCTGATCGGTTATCTGGGCGCATTCCTGCTTCACAGCCTGATGATCTGGCAACCCGGAGCCATGGATCCGGCTTACCTACCGGCCGGCATCGATCCCATCGCCACACCCTTGAAGGTGTTCCCCTCCATGGTGTGTGCCTCCTTCGAAGCCCTCACCACGCTCAGCAATGCCGTGAGTCGTCCGGGCAGTCTCGGCAGCCATGTTGGTTGCCTGGCGATCGCAATCATGGGCCAGCTTTATATCGCCATGCTGATCGGGCTGATCCTCGGCCGCTTTCAGCAGAGCCTGCGGCGCTGAATGGCCCGGACGGCCTCCCCGTCTCCCCTCCACCGATGACCAGACCGCTCGGGCGCTCCCCCCTGATCCCCCCGCCGCGGCCCTACGAGAGCGACTGAGCGCCTGAAGGCCGTTCAGCGGGCAACTCCAGGGCGATCGGCCCCAGCAGGGAACGCCGGAAATCATCGAGCACTCGCTGGGCCATCCGCACCGTGTCGCCGCTGGTATGCCGGGCCGCCGCCGCCGCCAACCAGGCCTCGGCATCGGGCGAGGCTGGCATCGCCAGAGCCCGAGACGGCATCATCAGCGCAGACTCCTGGGTTGACAGGCCCCTCTCCGCGGCAACGGCGGCGGCCCCGATGGCATCCGGCAACGGGGTGAGGGGCATGCCGTAGCGCCGCTCCAGCAGCCGCGGCTCAACGCCGGCGGCAGCCGCGGGCTCCAGGGCCGCCAACAACCGCACAAAGGCCAGGGCCGCCGCCTCGGTGTCGTAGGCGGCCTGGCCGATGTCATCGCAGAGCGCCAGGCGCAGGGCGGCCTGCTGGTTGTCGAGCCGGGGGGGCAGCACGCCGGGGGCATCGAGCAGGTCGAGGTCCTGCCCCAGCCGCACCCAGCGCAGGCTGCGGGTCACACCCGCCTTGCGGGCGCTCTCCACCACCTTCTGCCGCACCAGGCGGTTGATCAAGGCCGACTTGCCCACATTGGGGAAGCCGAGCATCAGGGCCCGCACCGGCCTGGGTTTCATGCCCCGGCCCTTGCGGCGGGCATTGAGGGCCTCACCGGCCCGGATCGCCGCCTGCTGCAGCTGCTTCACCCCCGTGCCGGCCTTGGCATCACACCACCAGGGGGTCTGCCCCTGGCTGCGGAACCAGGCGTCCCAGGCCTGGCGGGCGGCGGGCGTCACCATGTCGCGCCGGTTGAGCACCAACAGGTGAGGCTTGGTGCCGATCCAGCGGCGCAGGCGGGGGTGGCCGGTGGCCAACGGAATGCGGGCATCGCGCACCTCGATCACCAGGTCGACCTTGGCGAGGTTCTCAGCGAGGGCCTTCTCGGCCTTGGCGATATGGCCCGGGTACCACTGGATCGCCGGGGCGGCACTGCTGAGGGCCCCGGCGGCCTGCACCCTGGCCTCGCTCTCCTGGCGGGCCACGAACGCCGCGGCCGCATCGCCTTCCTCGTCGGGCCGGGGGAGCGGAATGCCCTCCGGATCCTCCACCTGCGGATCGGCCATCAGGGCACCACCAGCACCGGACAGGGAGCCAGCTGGATCACCCGGGCCGCCGTGCTGGGCTCGCTGCTCTCGAGGCTGATGCCCCGGGTGCCCATCACGATCACATCGGCATTGATCTCATCGGCCACATCGCCGATCACGAAGGCGGGCTTGCCTTCCCGCTCGAGCATCTCGCAGGGCACCCCCGCCTGCTCGAAGCTGGCGCGGGCCTGCTCCAGCAGCTTGGCCACCGCGGCTGGGTCATGCATGGCGCCCTCCTCGGCTTCCACCACCGACAGCACCACCAATCGGCTGCCGTGGGTCTTGGCGAGCTCCAGGGCCACGCCGGCCGTTTCCATCGTTTGGCGGCTCTGGTCGATGGGGAACAGAACGGTCTGGAACATGGCGGGAGCGGCGGCCACCACGTCCTAGCAACGGCCCGGTCCGCGGGCGCGAGGTCCGGCGGCGGGGGACGGACCCTCTGGGGGCTAATCTCTGCGCGCCTTTCCCCTTACCCGTATCCATGGCGAAGCGATCCCTGGCCAGCCTCAGCGCCGATGAACTCCGCGGCAAGCGCGTCCTGGTGAGGGTCGACTTCAACGTCCCGCTGGACGATGCCGGCGCGATCACCGACGACACCCGCATCCGGGCCGCCCTGCCCACCATCAAGGACCTGAGCGGCAAGGGTGCCCGCGTGCTGCTGGCGGCCCACTTCGGCCGTCCCAAGGGCCAGGTGAACGAATCGATGCGCCTCACCGCCGTGGCGGCCCGCCTCAGTGAGCTGCTGGGTACGCCCGTGGCCAAGACCGACAGCTGCATCGGCCCCGACGCCGAAGCCAAGGTGGCTGCCCTGGCCGATGGCGGCGTGGTGCTGCTGGAGAACGTGCGCTTCTTCGCCGAGGAAGAGAAGAACGATCCGGCCTTCGCCGAGAAGCTGGCGGCCCTGGCCGACGTTTATGTCAACGACGCCTTCGGCGCCGCCCACCGTGCCCACGCCTCCACCGAGGGCGTGACCAAGTTCCTGCGCCCCAGCGTGGCCGGCTACCTGATGGAGAAGGAACTGCAGTACCTGCAGGGCGCCATCGATGAGCCCAAGCGCCCCCTTGCGGCGATTGTGGGCGGCTCCAAGGTGAGCAGCAAGATCGGCGTGCTCGAGGCCCTGATTGATAAGTGCGACAAGATTCTTGTCGGCGGCGGCATGATCTTCACCTTCTACAAAGCCCGCGGCCTGGCGGTGGGCAAGAGCCTGGTGGAGGAGGACAAACTCGAACTGGCCCGCGAATTGGAGGTCAAGGCGGCCGCCAAGGGCGTGCAGTTCCTACTGCCCACCGATGTGGTTCTGGCCGACAACTTCGCCCCTGATGCCAACAGTCGGGTCGCCAAGGTGGAGGAAATCCCCGACGGTTGGATGGGCCTCGACATCGGCCCCGATTCGGTGAAGGTCTTCCAGGAGGCCCTGGCCGACTGCCAGACCGTGATCTGGAATGGACCCATGGGTGTGTTCGAGTTCGAGGCGTTCGCCGCCGGCACCAACGCCATCGCCACCACCCTGGCCGATCTGAGCGCGAAGGGCTGCACCACGATCATCGGCGGCGGTGACTCGGTGGCCGCCGTGGAAAAGGCCGGTTTGGCCGACCGCATGAGCCACATCTCCACCGGCGGCGGCGCCAGCCTCGAGCTGCTCGAAGGCAAGGTGCTGCCCGGCGTGGCGGCGCTGGACGAAGCCTGATCGGGCCGGGGCCCCTCAGGGCTGATCCCGAGCGGATGCTAAGGCACCGCGGCCGTAGGCCACCACGCAGGCCGCGTTGAGCACATGGGCGCCCAGGCCCCGGACCGGGCGCCCATCCAGCAGGCCGAGCTGGCATTCCCCGACCCCGCGCTGGGTCCTGGGGCCGTTGGAGTAATTGAACGTGATGCGGCCATTGGGCAAGGCCTCCACGGAGGCGAAGTTGAGCCAGATGGATGTGCCCGGCACCTCGATCGCGGTCTGACGCAGGGCCAGGGCTCCATTGACGGCCTCGGTGATGACACCTCCTGGTGCCAGCCCCTCCACCGACCAGGAGGCTGGCGTGGCCTTGTACCAGCCCCAACCCCAAGGACGTCCCACCCAGTACCCACCGAGCAACCAGGCGGGGTGCAACTCCGCAAAGCCATAGGCCGCGGCCGGAGCCAGGGGGAGGCCCGATGCAGCCCGAGGGCGGGCCTGGGCCGGCAGGGCCACAAGGACCGCGAGCAACGCCAGGCCAGGCCAGCGGGTCATCCACGCCCTGAGGGCCCTTGGGTTGGCCAAACTCAGCATGGGGAAGGGGTCGGGAGAAGGGGCTGGGACGAGGCGCCGATTGTGCCAGACCAACGGTTCCTACGCTCCAACGGCCAGCAGGGGGCCAGCCATGAAGGAGCACCAATCGGATTAAGACCTCACCAGCCCAGATCCCGTGGTGGGCGGGTCGAGCAGAAGCCAGCTCCAGGGCCCCAAAGGCGGGTATTCCCCCCGGCGCCCCTTCCCTTCCCCGTCGCCAAAGAGCGCAGAATGCAGTGGATTGCGCCCACTGGCATCTCCCTTCCCTACCGCTCCCAGTTCATGTCGCTCTTTAGGGGCCTTGTCCCCGCCGCCCTGCTGGGCTCGGCCACGCTGTTCTTGGCAGCACCGGCCCGGGCTGTCGTGTACTGCAACACCGCTGGGCTTCCCGAGGGCTGTGTGGTGCGGCGGCCCGTTGCTGCTCCTGGTGCGGCGGTGGTGGGCCCGGTGGTGAACCCCTCCCCGGGGGTCGGTTACGGCACCCCTGGCGTGGGCGTGCGGCCCGCGGCAGGCCCCGGTGTCGGCCCCAACCTCGGCGGGCCGGTGAACCGGAGGGGGCTGCGTTGATCTTGAAACCCATGCACCGTGCTGCCCGTCTCTTGGCTTTGAGCCTCAGCGCCGCCATCGTCCCTGGCCTGGGGGGCACCCCTGCCCGGGCCGCCATGACCCTCGACCAGGCCTGCACCAAATTCGGTGCCAAGGTCAACGCCGCCGTAGCCAGCGGGGATCTGGCCAAGGCCCGCAAGATCTATGCCGAAGGTGGCAAGCGGGTAGCCAGCCACTTCAACGGCGCGACCTGCCCCAACTGAAGGCCCCCTGAGGAGAGCCAGCCGCGGTGATGGAACGTCCCGCATGGCAGGACTTTTCAGCCACTGCTGATAACCTCACGGGGCGGAAATGCTGAACGGGGCCTCGGCAAAGCTCAGGCCAACGTCCCCTAGGCGCATGCAGCGCAAAGGCCGATGCCACCGTTAAACCCCAGCAGGGCCCATCTCCCCCTTCGCTCTGCGGCCTTGCACCTGCGATCGCTGATTCCCCGGCCCCTGGCTGCCCAACTCCGGGCCGTTGGCTTCCGACCGGGCAAGCGCAGATTCGGACTGGCCCTGCTAGCCAGCTTCAGCATCGGCATCAATCTCCAGCCGGCCGGGGCGATTGAGGTGCTGCAGCTGCGACTGCCCCTCCTCGACGACACCCTCTCGGCCCGGGTGTCGGAACTGGCCAGTCCCGATGCCCTCTGGGCCGGCAACAGCGACCTGGCCGAACTGAACCGGGCCACGGATGGCAACTTCGCCGGGGCCATCAGCGATCTGGTGAACTACGAGCTGCCCCAGCAGAACTACCAGAGCAGTCCAATGGTGCAGCAGGTGGAGGTGCTGCTCAAACAACTGATCGAGGTGGATCCCGGCCAGCGGGGCGTTATGGATCCCGAACCGGTGAACAAGGCCTTGGCTCGGCTGCAGGCTTCCGGCCAAAAGATCACCCTGCTGAACCTGCTGCGGGAGATTCCTGGGCAGAAGGTCACCATCCGGCTGGATCGGGCCGTGCCCCAGCTGCGAAGGATCGAACGACAACAGCGAGAGCTGGACCGGTTGGTGTTCACCTATCCGAAGCTGCCCCCAGCCACTGCGGCCTCCCTGGCACGGGGCCCCTTGCCGATCCAGACCAGGGTGGTCACGATCCCTGAGCCCTACACCAAGGAGCCTCTGGAGGTCACCGTGGTGCGGCCCACCGGGACCCCAACCCTGCCGCCGGTGGTGATCTCCCACGGCCTGTGGGATTCCCCCGCCAGCTTCCTTGGCTGGGCCCAGCACCTCGCCAGCCATGGCGCACCGGTGTTCCTGCCCCGGCACCCCGGCAGCGATATCAGCCAGCAGGCCGACATGCTCGCCGGCAAGGCCCCGCCACCGCATCCGAAGGAATTCCTGCGGCGTCCCTACGACGTGCGGGCCGTGCTCGATGCCCTCGATGCGGGCACCCTTCCGGGGGGCGAAGGGGTGCTTGCCCGTCAGGTGACCTTCATCGGCCATTCCTGGGGGGGCACCACCGCCCTGCAGCTCGCCGGTGCCCGCAGCCTGCCCACCGCCCTCTGGAAGGACTGCGCCAGCGCCAACAGTCCCCTGCGCAACATCAGCTGGGTGCTCCAGTGCAGTTTCCTGCCGGCCACCACCGAGAGCTCCCTCGCCGATCCCCGCATCGTGCGGGTCGTGGCCGTGAGTCCACCCCAGGGCCTGGTGTTTGCCGCGGGCCTGGTGGATCTGAAGGTGCCCGTGCTGCTGATCAGTGGCAGCCGCGATTTCGTGGTTCCCACCCGGCCGGAAGCCCTGCTGCCCTACGGGGCTTACCCGCGAGGCCCCAACGACCTGGTGCTGGTGGAAGGGGGCACCCACTTCAACCTGCCCGCCGACGCCAGCAGCAACGGTGGCCCCCTGCGGGCCCTGCTGCTGCGCTGGGCCCGTGGTCGGGAGATCACCCCCACCAGCGGAGTGAGCGATCCCCAGGGCCTGCCGATGCGGCTCATCCCACTGGCCGCGGCCCAGGGGCGCTGAACCAGGCGGAGCCTGAGCCCCCGGCCGATGGGGGCCAGGAGCTCAGGACTGGATATGGCTCAGCGGAGCGGCAGGGGGCCCGCCGGCTGGCCTGGGTGGTCCCAGCCCTCCCGCGCCCCGGGCGTTCCTGCCCCACGGCCGCCCTTGCGCTGGCTCCAATCCGGAACCGGAATGCCGTTGCGCACGAACACTTGGCGCAACGCATCGCGATGCTGCTGGCGTTGGTTCTGGAGGGCGTCGCGCTCCTGGCGCATACAGGTGCGCAGGCCATCGCCATTGGGGGCGGCACTGATGCAGCGCTCGCCCTGCTGGAGGATGGCGATGCGGGCCCGGTGGTCCTGGGCGGCCAGAGCACGGGTTTCGGGGAACATCTTCTGCTTCTGGGCCTCCGTGAGGTGGGGTCCTTCGCCCTTGGGCTGCGGGGGAGGGCTGGACTGGGCCTGAACGGCGGTTCCCAGCCCCAGCACCAGGGCGGCGGCGATGAGCGGGCGTTGCCAGGGAGTTAAACGGGCCATGGAGAAGGGGCGTGGGGACCTGGGTACCTCGCCATGGTGGGCAGCGGATGCCCCCGTTCTGTGACCGAAGCCGCAGCCATCTGTGACTGGATGTGACCGGCCTCCCGGGCAGCGTCAGTCGCCCAGGGCCAAAGGAGGTAAGCCCAGAGCCGGGGAGGGCAGGGAGCGGCCCGTGAGCGCCACCCCGAACCCCGCCGCAGCCTCCAGCCGGCGAAGGTCGCCGCCGTGCTGACGGGCAATGCGATCGGCGATGGCCAGCCCCAGTCCGCAATGGCCTTGACCACCCCGGGCGGCATCCAGCCGCTGGAAGGGCTCCAGGGCCCTCGGCCAGGCCTCCACGGGAATGCCGGCCCCGCCATCCCACACCTCGATCACGAAACCGTGCGGATCCGGGGCGGCGGCGTGCAAGGCCAGCCGCAGCGGTGGCATCCCGTACTGAAGGGCATTCTCCAGCAGGTTGCCCACCGCCCGGGCCAGGGCCGTGGGCCGCACCCGGCGCTCCAGGGGCTGGAGATCGAGAACCAGGGGCACCGTCCCCGCCAGGGCGGCCACCTCGGCGAGCAGGTCGTGGAGGGGCACGGGGAGCGGCGGCTCGGCCTGCTCCGCACCGGCGAACAGCAGGAACTGCTGGGTGATCCGCTGGAGAGCGTTCAGGTCGGCGTCGCTGCGGTGGCGATCCGCCTCCGTCAGGCCATGGGCGGAGGCGGCCAGATCGAGGCGCAACCGCAGGCGGGTGATCGGGGAGCGCAGGTCGTGGGCAATGCCGGCCAGCATGGTGGCGCGTTCACGCCCACTCCGCTCCAGGCGCTCCACCATCCCATTGAAACGGGCGGTGAGGCTGCGCACCGCCGCACTTCCCCCGGCCGGTAGTGGCAGGGTGCCGAGCTGGTCGAAACGCACCTCAGCCAGGGCCTGCTCCAGCCGCCCTAGGGGGCGTTGAACCTCTAGGGCGAGATAAACCAAACCGGCACCGAGGCCACCGCTCCCCAGGGCCAGCCCCAGCAGCAGCGGATCGGGAGGCCAGCCCGGCAGCGGCGGCAGGGAGGCAAACAGCCACACGGTCTCCAGGGGCGTGGCATCCGGCGGGCCGCCCTCACTCAGGGAAGCCATCCGCACCCACACCCCGCGGGGGCCCTGGCGTGCCGGACGCACCACGGGGCAGGGGCCGAGGCGGAGGCAGAGCTGCCGCTGCAGATCCAGCGCTTGACGGCGCAGCAAGGGATCCGGGCCGCCGGTGGAAAGCAGGGCCCCACCCGGCCCCCTGCCGGGGGCCAACGGCTCGGGATCGGCTCCCACCGCCAGCCGCAGCCCACCGATTTCCGCCAGGGCGGCGGGGGTGAACCGCTCCAGGGCCACCTCCGCCAGCAGCACCTTGCTCGCCACATCGGCCCCCAGCTGCTGCTGCCGCTGCTCCACCAAACGCCGACCCACCAGCAGCTGGAGCAGCGCCAGGACCAGGGCGCCCAAGCCCAGGGCCATCAGCCCGTAACCCAGGGCCCGGGCGGCCGCCTGAACGCCAGGACGGACGGATGCCGCTGACTCAGCCACGGCGGGGTTGGCCATCGGGAACGAACACATAGCCGTAGCCCCACACGGTCTGTACGTAGCGGGGGCGGCCGGGATCGGGTTCGATCAGCCGCCGCAGCCGCGACACCTGCACATCCATGCTGCGGCCATCGGTCCCACTGTCGGGCCCGCGGGCCAGCTCAATCAGCCGCTCCCGCGACAGGGGCCGGTGCGGATGGGCCGCGAAGGCCTCCAGCAGGGCATATTCGCCGCCGGTGATGGCCACCTCCACCCCGGCCCGCTCCAGGCGGCGGCCCTCCGGATCGAGCCTGCAGTCGCCGAAGAGAATCGGCTCGGCGCCGGGGCGAGGCGATCCCGGCGGCGTGGGATGGCGGCGGCGCAGCACCGCCTCGATCCGGGCGGTGAGCTCACGGGGCAGAAACGGCTTGGCCAGGTAGTCGTCGGCGCCCTGCTCGAGCCCGATGATGCGATCCACACCATCGGCGCGGGCCGAGAGCAACAGCACCGGCAGATCGTCGCCGTCGTCGCGCAGGCGCCGCAGCAGGCTGAGGCCATCGCTGCCCGGCAGCATCAGATCGAGCACCAACAGATCGGGCCGCTCGCCGCCCAGGTGCCCCTCAAGGCGGGCCCTGAGCTGCTCGCCATCGGCAAGGGCACGCACGGCGTAGCCCTGTTCGGTGAGATAGCCCGCCAGCATGCTGCGCAGCTCGGGATCGTCATCGACAACCCAGATGCGTCGGGGGCGGGCCATGGGGGCCTGGGGGGCGATCAGGGATCGAGGGCCCTGCGATCCGCCACCACCCGCACCCGCTTGGTGGCACTCACCACCCCCTGGGGATGGACCAGCAGCACCGCCCAGGTCTGGGATCCGGGCGTCTGGGGAGCCCGCACGGTCTTGAACAGCCCCCCGCCACCGAGGGCACCGAGCTCCACCGGGGGGCTTTCCATCGCCGCCACCTGCTGGGGCGAGATGGCGACGATCCCGCCAGCCACCAGGGCGCCATCGAGGGGGTCGTCCACGATCAGATCCACGTCGTAGCGCTGGCCGGTGAGCACCGCATCGGGAATCTGCAGCACCACCGGCAGAGCCTTCTCACCACTCCGCAACAACGACGACTCGGCCAGCAGGGTCTGGCCGGTGAGATGGCGGCCGTCGGTCTGGAGCACCAGGGTCTGCTGGGCATCGAGGCGGTAGGTGCTGCCCCCCTGCACACGGGTGCCGCTCACCTGCAGATTCACGGTGCCCCGGCCGTCATTGAGGGGTGGGCCGACCCGCACCCGCCAGGTGGCATCCGGGAACTGCTGCCGCAGCAGCTGGCGGCGCTGGCGCAATTGGCCGGGATCGAGGCCAGGGCCGGGGTTGAGCAGGGCGACGAGGGCGCCGTCGTCGCGAGCATTGAGGGCGTTCTCCAGGGCCTGAAGCAAGACAGGCGAAGGGGCCGGAGTCCCCTGCGCCACCGCACCGGGGGGAAGAAGGGGACTGGCCGCCTGGGGCATCGCCGCCCGGGCAGGTGCGCCAAGGCTCAGGATCTGAACCCCGAGACCGGCCATCAGTCCAGCCAGCAGCAGGGCGGAACGGGGGCGGGAAGGCGGGCGGCAGGGCATCGGAACGGGCTGGGGGAAGGGAACGGAACCGAAACGGAGGAGCCGGACGGCGCGGCGGTGGCCGGATCGGGCCTGGGGCTGCCTTTTAAGTTAGGCGCGCCTGCCGCCGCCACCATGCCCACGCTCCTGATCGCCGCCAGCGGCACGGGTGGCCACCTCTTCCCGGCCCTGGCTGTGGCCGATGCCCTCCCCCCGGGCTGGCGGGTGCTGTGGGTGGGGGTGCCGGACCGGCTCGAGACCCAGCTGGTGCCGAGCCGCTACCCCTTGCACACGGTGCGGGCCGGTGGTCTGCAGGGGAAAGGGCTGCGCAAGCTCACCAACCTGGGCCAGCTGATCCTCGCCGCCCGGCCGATCCGCCGGCTGATCCGTCGCGAAAGGGTGGATGCCGTGTTCAGCAGCGGCGGCTACATCGCGGCTCCCGCCATTTTGGCCGCCCGCTGGTGTGGCGTCCCCGTGGTGCTGCACGAAAGCAACGCGGTGCCCGGCAAGGTGACCCGCCTGCTAGGGCGCCTCTGCAGCCACGTGGCGGTGGGCCTGCCGGAGGCGGCTGAGCGCCTGCCCCGCTGTCAGCCCATGGTGACCGGCACCCCCGTGCGCCAGGCCTTCCTGGAGCCCGCACCCCTGCCGGACTGGGTGCCAGCGGGCCCCGGGCCCCTGGTGCTGGTGATGGGGGGCAGCCAGGGGGCCGTGGGCCTGAACCGCATGGTGCGCCCCCTGATCCCGGAACTGGCCGCCGCCGGCTGCCGGGTGGTGCACCTCACCGGCAGCAACGACCCCGAAGCCGGCCATTTCAACCTCGCCGGTGTGGTGGAACGCCCCTTCAGCGATGAGCTGCCGGGCCTGCTCCAGCACGCCGACCTGGCGATCAGCCGCGCCGGCGCCGGCAGCCTCAGCGAACTGGCGGTGGCGGGCACCCCCACGATCCTGGTGCCCTACCCGGCAGCCGCCGACCACCACCAGGATGCCAACGCCGCCGCCGCCGCCGCCCAGGGGGCCGCCGTGATCGTGTGGCAGCACGGTGCGGGAGAGCCGGCCCTGGCCCAGGCGGTCTGGCGGCTGCTGGGACCGCGGCTGCGTCAATCCGATCCGACCGCCGATCCCCTGGTGGAGCTGCACCAGGGCATGGAACGGCTGGCCGTTCGCGACGCCGACCGCCGCCTGGCCGGCCTCATCGAGGCGCTGGTGAAGGGCCCGGGACGCCTTCCCGCCGCAGGGCCCTGAGCAATCGCCGGTTGCCGCCCCGATCCAGTAGGGCGATCCGCAGCCAGCCCTCCCCGAGGCCCTCAAACGAACGGCAATCCCGCACCAGGATCCGGTGGCGCTCCAGCAGGGCCAGCCGCAGCGGCTCCAGCGCCAGCGGCTGGCCGGCCAGCTCCCCCCGCACCAGCAGGAAGTTGGTGGCGGAGGGAAGCGGCACCAGGCCGCCCACCGCCAAAAGCTGGTCGGCCAGCCAGGGCCCCTCGGCCGCCACCCAGCCCTGCACGCGCGCCAGCCAGCGCTCGAAGGCGGGCCCATCGCCCAGGAGCTCCTGCCCCGCCAGAGCCGCCAGCCCGTTGACGGGCCAGGGATCCCGCCAGGCGGCCCAGCGAGCGAGCCGCTCCGGGGAGGCCAGGGCGTAGCCCAACCGCAGGCCGGCGATGGCAAACAGCTTGGTGAGGCTGCGGATCACCACCAGGTTGGGGTGGCGCTCCAGCAGCGGGATCAGCGACTCGGCCTCGCCACCGGGCACGAGGGGAAGGAAGGCCTCATCCACCACCACCAGGGCGAAGCTCGGCAGCAGCAGCTCCAGGGAGGCCCGGCTCCAGAGCTGGCCGGTGGGGTTGTGGGGGTTGGTGATCCAGAGGGTGCCGGCCGGTTCGTCGGGTGAGGTGTCGAAAGCGGCACCTTCGCGGCAGGCCTCGTCACGGCCTGAGGCGCTGAGGGGGAAGGGCTGGGGGAAGGCGCCATGCCAGTGCAGCGGCAGAGGCAGCGGCCGCCAGATACCGCCCCAACAGGCCAGAGCGCGGCGGTAGTCCGCGAAACCGGGGGTGGGCAGAAGGCTGACGCCGGCGGTGGCGGCATCGCGGGCCGCCCAGGTGAACAACTCGGCGGCACCATTGCCCGGCAGCACGGCGGCGGGATCGAGGCCGTGGTGGGCGGCGATCACCTGCCGCAGGGCCCCGTAGTCGCGGTCGGGATAATCGCGCAGCAGGGAGGAGGCCGCCGGCTGGATGCCGGGAACCCCGAGCGCCGCCAGGCCCGAGGCCAGGGGCGCCAGGGCGCCGAGCGGACCCGGCAGAGCGCTGGAGCCCCCCACCGCCCGCCGCAACGCCCGCCCCAGGCTGGCGGGCGGTCCGAAGGGAACGAGCGAGGCGCTGGCCTCCAGCAGCTGCTCCGGCCGGCAGCCCAGCCGCCGAGCGATGGCGATGCGGTTGCCGCCGTGGGGGTCGGCGGCCGGGGGCCCGGCCATCGGCGGCGAGGTCCGCAGGGGGCCCCAGACCTACCACGGGTCGCCCCGACACCGTGAAGTCGCCGTGAATCGGCCAATCTGGTGGGAATCGTGAAGCCACTCCGGTGTCGTCTTCGAACCTGCAGCCGGTGATCGACAGCATCGGCCGGGTGCTGCTGGGGAAGGAACGCCAGGTGCGGCTGGCCCTGGCCTGCCTGCTAGCCCGGGGCCACCTGCTGATCGAGGACCTGCCAGGCGTGGGCAAGACCACCCTGGCCGAGGCCCTGGCCCGCAGCTTCGGCCTGGAGTTCAAGCGGGTGAGTTTCACCAGCGACCTGCTTCCCGCCGACCTAACCGGCCTCAATGTGTTCGACCCGGCCAACCTCCAGTTCCACTTCCAGCCCGGGCCGCTGTTCAGCCAGGTGCTGCTGGCCGATGAGATCAACCGCGCCAGCCCCCGCACCCAGAGCGCCCTGCTGGAGGCGATGGCGGCGGGCCGGGTGAGCGTGGATGGCCGCAGCCACCCCCTGCCGCAGCCCTTCCTGGTGATCGCCACCCAGAACGGCCTCGACCAGGGGGGCACCAGCCCCCTGCCGGAATCCCAGCTCGACCGCTTCCTGATGCGCCTGAGCCTGGGATTTCCAGAGCGGCAGGCGGAGCGGGCCCTGCTGATGGGGATGGGGGAGCCTCCCGAAGCGGCCGGCTCCAGCCTCGGGCCGGGCGACCTGCTGGCCCTCCAGGGGCAGGCGGAGCGGCAGCACTGCAGCCCGGCCCTGCTGGATGACGTGCTCGACCTGCTGGAGCGCAGCCGGATCCCCCAGGGCGATGGCCTGCCGCTATCGCCGCGGGCTGGGCTTGGCCTGGTGGCGGCCGCCCGGGCCTGGTCGTTGCTGGAGGGCCGCGACCATGTGATTCCCGACGACCTGCAGGCGGTGCTGGAGCCGGTGTGTGAACACCGGCTCGACGGGGGGCGAGGCCCGGGCCCCGCGAGGCAGGGTGAAGCTGACCCCTACAGCCGCGGCCTGCGCCAAGCCATGCCGTTGCTGCGCTGAAAGCCGCGCCCTGGGGAGGTTGGCTCGATGAACTTCGGAAAGACCCAGCAGGGCGAAACCCTGAGCCTGGGGATGCGCAACCTCTACATCGTGCCCACCCGGTTCGGGCTGCTCTGGCTGGCGGGCATCGGCCTGCTGCAAGTGGTGGCGATCCAACTGGAGAGCAATGGGCCCCTGTGGCTGAGCTTCCTGATGCTCGGCCTGTTTCTACTCAGCCTCCACCTCACCCACTTCAACCTCGAGGGGCTGGAGGTGCGCTGCGGCGAACCGGCCCCGGGATTCGCAGGCGACACCCTGGCCTATCCGCTGCGCCTGCGCTGCCGGGGTCGCTGCGAGGGCCTGCGCCTGCGGCTCGGAGCCGGCGAACCGGACCGAGCCCGCAGCCTGGTCCCGGGGGAACACCTGCTCACCCTGCCCTGGATGCCGCCGGAGCGGGGAAGGCAGCGGCCCGGGAAGCTGCGGCTGCTCACCACCGCCCCGCTGGGGCTGTTCGTGTGCTGGAGCCGCTGGGATCCGCCCGTAGCTCAGCTCGTGATCCCGGCTCCCCGGCGGGGGCCGGTGGGGCGGGCCCCGGCCCCGGCCGATCCCCAGGAGCGAGCCGGAGCCAGCTCCCTCCACGACCAAGGAGGAGACCTCTGGCAGGATCTCAAACCCCATCGCCCCGAGGATGGGGCCGGCCGACTGGCCTGGAAGCTGCTCGCCCAGGGCCGGGGAGCCCACACCAAGCGCTTCGTGGCCCCGCGGGCGGAGGCTCCCCTCCTCACCCCAGCGGCAGGGATTCCCCTGGAGCGCGCCCTCGAACACCTCAGTGCGGCGATCCTGCGGCTCCATGGGGAGGGGGCTCGCTACGGCCTGGTGCTTGGGGCTAGCACGATCCCACCGGGCCGGGGCCCCAGCCACCGGGACCGCTGCCTGGAGGCCCTGGCCCTGGCGCCCCGGTCGCTGTGATGGACCGCCCCCCCTCCTCCGCAACCGGCAGCCGCCCGCGGCGCCCGGCGGCAGCACCCGAATCCACCAGCCCCGCAGCGCTTCGCCTGCAATGGCTGGCCGAAGCGCTCATGATCGTGGGTCTGCTGGGGCTCCAGCCCTCCCTAATGCTCAGTTGGCTGGCGATCGGGCTCACGGTGCTGGCGGGACTGAAGCTGCTCGAGGCGAAACGCCTGGCGGAACGGCGGCTGGCGGGCCTGCTCCAACTGGTATGCGCCGGGGTGCTGGGGGCGCTGCAATCCGATCTGGGTCCCAGCCTGCTGCAGGGGGTGGCGGTGGTCCTGGCCCTGGCCGGCCTGCTGGCCCTGGAAGCGGGCCAGGGAGCCGACTGGCGGTTGTTGCTGCGCCGCAGCCTGCAGGTGCTGGTGGGTGCCCTGCCGGTGGCCCTGGCCCTGTTCGTGCTGATGCCCCGTCTGGCCCCGTTCGCCCCCCTCAGCGACCTCAGCCGGGGCGGGGCCCGGATGGGCCTGAGCGAGAACCTCGCTCCGGGCAGCATCGCGAGCCTGGCCGCCAACGGGGAAGCCGCAGCCCGGGTGAGCTTCGAGGGGAATCAGCCACCGGATCCAGCCGATCGCTACTGGCGGGTGCTGGTGCACGACCGCTTCGATGGGGAAAGCTGGCACACCAGTCCCACCCGGCCGCCGTCCGAAGCCGGGGTAACGCCAGCCGCGGCCGAGCCAGGGTCCGGGCAGGCCCAGCAGCTCTGGGTGGCCGAAGCCAGTGGACTGGAGGCCGTGCCCTGGGACGGCGCGGCGCTGCCGCTGGGCCGGGAGCTGCGGATCAACGGCCGCGGCGAGCTGCTGCACGGCGGCCGTTCCTCCCAGCGCCGGCTGTACGGACTGCGGGACAACCAGGGAAGGGCAGACGGCTGGCAACGGCTCCCCCCCCAGGCCAGGGATGGGACGTTGCCCTCCGGCACGAACCCCCAGCTGGAGGCCCTCGGCAGGATCTGGCGGGCGGCCGGTCCGCCAGCGGCACGGTTGGCGGTGGCCGAAACCTGGTTCCGCTCCAGGCCCTTCCGCTACAACCGCAGCCCAGGCACCCTGCCGGCCCACGCCCCCCTCGATGCCTTCCTGTTCGATCGGCAGGAGGGCTTCTGCGGCCACTACGCCAGCGCCTTCTCCGCCCTGATGCGGGCCGCGGGCGTACCGGCGCGGGTGGTGAGCGGCTACCAGGGCGGCACCTGGGTGCAACCCCTAGCCGGTGCGGGCTACCTCGACCTCCGCCAGGACAACGCCCACGCCTGGAGTGAGGTGTGGGTCGACTCCGAGGGCTGGCGGCGGGTGGATCCCACCACCTGGATCGCCGCGGCCCGGGGCGGTGGCCTGAGCGCCAGCCCGGACCGGGGGGCGGTGGGTTGGCTGAAGCAGCAGTGGTGGGCGCTGGATCTGGCCTGGGGCCGCTGGTGGCTGGGCTTCGATCGCGAAGGGCAGGAGGCCCTACTCCAGAGGCTGCTCGGGGATCACCGGAACCTGGTGGGGATGGTGGTGCTGGCCGCGGTGAGCGTGGGGCTGGGGGTCTCGGTGGGCGTGCTGGGCTGGCTGCGGAGGCGGCCCAAGGGGGATCCGCCCCGACGGGAACTAGAACGGGCCCTGGTCGCCCTGGCGCGGCGGGGCCTGGTGCCGGAGGCGGGCGAAACCCTGGGCGGCTTCAGAGCCCGCCTGGAGCAGAGCGAGCCCGAGCTCGGCGCCCTGCTGCGGGCCCTGGCCGACCCCTACCAGCTCTGGCGCTACGGCGCAGGTGCCCGACCACCGCGGGAGGCTCGGCAGCTGGGCACCAGCCTGCGCCGCCACCGCCGCAGGCTGGAGAGGGTGCTGCGGCGCCGGCTGCAGCGCCGGCCGACAGCCTGAGCAGCCGCAGCCCGGCAGCGCCTACAACTGTTGAACTGCTTAGGCGGATCGATAGACATGGGTCGCCCAGGTTCACCGGCCGGCGGCAAGCCGATCAACGAATGGGGCCCGCGCAGAATGGCGCGTTGGTCCCGCGGGGCCCAGGCGCTGCTCCTGGCCGCCGCCCTGGTCCCCCTGCTGCCCCCTGCGGGGGCCCAGGCCGCCTCCGGCGACGACCTGATCCGCCTGCTGGAGCGCAGGGGATGCCCGGGATGTCGGCTGCAGGACGCTGACCTGGTGCAGGCGGATCTGCGGGACAGCGACCTGCGCAACGCCCACCTGCAGCGGGCCAACCTCAGCCAGGCGCGCCTCGATGGGGCCGTGCTCAGGGGCGCCGATCTGCGGTTCACCAGCCTGCAGGGGGCCTCCCTGAGGGGCGCCGATCTGCGCGGCGCCCTCTTGGACGGCACGGATCTGCGCCACAGCGATCTGAGCGCCGCCCAGCTGGATGGCGGGGCGCTGGAGCGCAGCCACTGGGAGGGCGCCATCGGCATTCAGCCCAGCAAGCTCAGCTACGCCCAGCTCCACAACGCCGGGGTCAAGGCAGCCGAGGAAGGACGCTTTCCCGAGGCGGAAACCTTCTTCAGCCAGGCGATCCAGCGCCAGCCCCAAGCCCCGGTGAGCTGGGTGGCCCGGGGCATCAGCCGCCAGGAGCAGGGCCAAACCCAACTGGCCGCCCAAGACCTCAACCACGCGGCAGCCCTGCTGGAGCAGGGAGGCGATGCCAAGGGAGCCCAGGATCTCCGCAAGGCCGCCAGCGGCATCACCAAACCGGATGCCAAACCCCGCAGCGGCAACGGCTTCGGCGGCCAGGTGCTGCAGGGAGCCGCGGCCCTTGCGGGCGCCCTGGCCCCCCTGGCGGTCAAGTTCCTGGTGCCGTTGGCCTTCTGATCAAGCCGATCGCTCAAGCCCTCGATCAATACAGCGACTGGCCATTGCTGGTGCCCATAAAACGACGACTCTCACGGGTGCTGGGCTGATAGCCATAGCCCCAGCTGCCGCCCTGGCTGTCATCAATGATCCGGGGGGTGACCAGGATCACGAGTTCACGTTTAGCGCGATTGCTACCGCTGTTGCGGAAGAACTGGCCGATGATGGGGATATCGCCCAGGATGGGCCACTTCGTCACAGCCTCCGTATCGCGATCGGAGATCACCCCCGTGAGGATGAGGGTCTGGCCATCCCGCACGCGCGCACTGCCGGTATCTAGGCGGCGGATGGCAAGAATATCGATCGGACCGCAACCCTGCACCAGGAACTGACGAACCGTTGCCGAAATCGCAGGCGACATCGAGAAGGTCACGAAGCCGTTGTCATCGATCTTGGAAACGCGGGCGCCAAAGGTTAGGCCCGCAATCCCGAACTGGGGCTGACAAGAATTGCCATTCCCTTGGGTTCCGGTGGTTACGGTGTAGTTGGTGATCACCTGCTCTCCAACGGTCACGAAGGATTCATTGGCCTTGGTGCGACCGATCGCAGCCGACGTGGAACCACCACCGCCGGAAGATCCACCAGATCCGCTCGAGCCGGATCCACCACTGGAGAGGGACTGGATGTTGACAGCCAGCTGATCATCGCCGGTTCGCAACTCGTCACTGTTCTCACTCAGAATCAGCGTGGGGCTTGCCAGCACCTTGGTTGAGGTGGACTCAATCTTGGCCTTGACAAAATCATAAAAATTCTTGGCATAAGCATCGCCAGGGTTAATCGGCGCTGGCGCAAGGGGGTCCACGATCTCGCCCGGATCGGCGATGCGGATCGGCTTGGCATTGGAGGCTCCGCCGGAAATCACATCAAACTGACCAGAATTTGGCGGCAACAACGACCCGAAGGCTCCGAGCATCTGACCGGAAGCGTTCACAATGAAATTGTTGCCATAGCGGAAGGCAAAGCTATTATCAACATTTTTGACATTATCCAACGACACATCGAGAATCTTCACCGAAAGCGCCACCTGCCGCTGGCGCAGATCCAGCTGCCGCAGATAGGTTTCCGCCACCGCCACCAGCGCCGGGCTGCCCACCAGGGTGATCGTGGACAGGCGGGAATCGGTGGTGGCCTGCAGGCCCCGCAGGGGGCCCGTGGATGCCCCGTAGGCCTCCACGGTGGTGGACTTGCTCGACTGGGTGGTCGCGCTGCTCGGGCTTGTGGCAACCGACTGGTTCTGGCTGATGCCCTGGGTGACCGCCGTGGTGATCGTGTTGGTCTTGGTCACCTGGGCTCCAAGGTTGGCCAGATAATCGGCGGCGGAATTGGCCCCCACCTGGTTAAGCCGGTACACCTTCGAGAGCTGGGCGCCGAATCCCTTGCTCAGCACATTCGGACCGGCCAGCAGGGTGTTGCCTTCCACCTTCCCCTGCAGGCCAGCGGCCATCAACACCGAATTCAGGGCCCTGGCGTAATTCTCATTCCGGAACGAAATCGAGATCGGAAGCTTGGAAGCCTGGTCGCTGGCGGCCGATTGGGTTCCGCTGCTGCCTGCTGCAGATTGGGCTCCGCTGTTGCCCGCAGCGGATTCGGTTGAAGGATCGGCATTCACATACACAAAGCCATAACCACCCATGCGGCTGAGGGCCATCAGCACCGTTCGCGCCGGCGCGTTCTGCATGGTCATCGTGATCGGCGGACCACTCACATTCACGAATCCTGAATTGGCGATCAAGATCGATCCCACCGCCATATCCCCCACCGGCGGCGCCACCGCCCGGGGCTGCAGCGGCGGCACCATGTCCGGCTGGGGCACCCGGCCGGGGATGGTGAGATCGCGGCTGAAGGTCTGCTGCGAAGCCTGGGGCGCCGCGGCGAAGGTGAGGATCAGGTTGTTGCCGTCGGCACTTACTAGGGGGCGCCCCAGGGGAAAGCCGGGCACGGGGGCAACCTGGATGTCGTACTGGCTGCCAACCCCCGAGAGGCTGATCGACTGGAGGCCAGCCTCCGGCAGCGAGAGCGTCTGGGATCCGCGGCGCAGGCCAGTCGGGCTAGCCACGTAAAGACGGCCGAGCCAGGCGGAGCCGCTGCTGCTCTGTTGGAGCTGGGGTCCGGCTCCGACACCGCTGATCACCACATCCACGGCGTCGCTGCGACGATCCACCCGCAGTTCCAGCGGGGCGGTGCGGGCCGAGATTGGAATCGTGCGCGGTGAGGTCTGGCTTGGGCCGGCCCCCCCCAGCTGGCCCTGGGCCTGCGCCGGAGCGACATCCAGACCCGAAGCGCACACCAGACTGACGGCCAGGCCAGCGGTACAGATCGGCGAAACGGTTCGGAACACGGATCGGGAAGCGCGGGGGGCAGGGAGGGGAGGCACGGAATTCAGCGGGCTGGGGCGGTGGTCGGCGGGGCCGGGGTTGGGGGAGGGGTTGTCGTCGCAGACGGGGTGGATGGGGCGTTGCCGCTGGGGGTGGCGTTAGGGGCTGGTGGCGTGGTGGATGGGGTGGGGGGTGCTCCCGGACGGGGGGGGGGCCGGCGGCGGGGCCACGATCCCGGGCT
>Ga0209401_1000282_pt1 | contig 34779 bp, 27 predicted proteins | sample M_140807_MF_Meta_FD_187318 | JGI IMG/M metagenome (GOLD analysis project Ga0209401, IMG submission 187318) | Freshwater microbial communities from Lake Montjoie, Canada to study carbon cycling - M_140807_MF_MetaG (SPAdes) (version 2) | ecosystem: Environmental > Aquatic > Freshwater > Lake... | reverse complement strand
GGCTGAGCAGACATACCGTGCAATTTCATTGGCACAACGATGCCTACCAAGATTTCGATCATTTTTTGAGCCAAATGAACCAGGAGAAACGCAAAAAAATAAAGCAAGAACGCCGAAAAGTGAAAGAGGCTGGCGTAGCGTTTCAAGCTTTGGCCGGGGCTGACATTGACAGTGCCGACTGGGATTTTTTCTACCAATGCTATGCCCAAACCTATTTAGAACATGGCAATGCGCCCTACCTTCACCGTGATTTTTTTCATCGCATGCAAAGCAGCATGCCTGAAAATTGGGTCTTGTTCGTTGCCTCACAAAATGGCAAACGCATTGCCAGCAGTTTGATTGGCCAGCAAGGGAACGTGGCCTATGGTCGCTATTGGGGGGCGCTCGAGCGAGTGGATTGCTTGCACTTTGAAGCCTGCTATTACCAACCCATTCAATGGTGTATTGAACAAGGCATTGAGCGGTTTGAGGGCGGCGCACAAGGCGAACACAAAATGGCCCGCGCCTTGCTCCCTGTGAAAGCGCACAGTGCGCATTGGTTAGCGCATCCTGCATTTTCAGATGCAGTGGAAAAATACCTTGAGCGAGAAGGCCACGGCATTGAGGCCTATCTGGAAAACTTAGAAGCCCGATCACCTCTTAAATTGAAGTGACGCTTTCAAGATGCAGGGATGTCAATGAACTCAGGCCCTTGCTTGGGGCCTCGAGTTCAATTCAAGTGCTCAGGCCAAAGACTTCTGATAGTTGGCAATGCCATCCAAAATTTCTTTCTTGGCTGACTCAGGGCCTTCCCAGCCCAAAATCTTGACCCACTTGCCCACTTCCAAATCTTTGTAATGTTCAAAAAAGTGAGCGATGGTCTTCAAACGCAAAGGGTTTAAATCTTCCGGTTTTTGCCATTGGGTGTAGATGGACAAAATTTTGTCGGTAGGCACCGCCAACACTTTACCGTCTTCGCCGGCTTCGTCTTCCATCTTCAAAATACCAATGGCGCGGCAAGGTACCACCACTCCCGGAATGAGGGGCACTGGCGTGATGACCAACACATCTACAGGGTCGCCATCGCCACTGATGGTCTTGGGCACATAGCCGTAGTTGGTAGGGTAATGCATGGCCGTGCTCATGAAGCGGTCGACAAAAATGGCGCCAGTGGCCTTGTCGACTTCATATTTCACGGGGTCGGCATTCATCGGAATTTCGATGATCACATTGAATTGTTCGGGTACTTTGCTACCGGGGGTGACGTTGTCTAAGGACATATTTTTGAGTCTCGAGAGTTGATTTAAGTCTAAGAATCCTAGGATTAACCCGCATTTTACTTTCACAGGCCTTGCTTCTTCAAAACAATGACCATTTAATGATTTTGTTGGCCAATCGACTCCAAGAGGGAGCGAGGAAGCAACGCTAGGAGGTGTACCTCAAGCGTGGCACCTCCCTTCAGCAGTAACAACTCAGGAGATTGATTTATGACAGGCAATTCAGCGTTGATTTTGGCGCTCGCATGCGGGCTCATTGCGGTGGGCTATGGTGTTTGGGCCCGCGGATGGATTTTGGCCCAAGACGCAGGCAATGCGCGGATGCAAGAAATTGCAGCCGCCATTCAAGCGGGTGCCGCAGCTTACCTTTCAAGACAATACAAAACAATTGCCATGGTGGGCGTGGTCTTGGCCATCCTGATGGCTGTGTTTCTAGACATGACCACAGCCATTGGCTTTGTGATTGGCGCCGTGCTATCGGGTGCCTGCGGCTTCATTGGCATGAACATTTCGGTCAAAGCCAATGTGCGAACCGCACAAGCTGCCACCCGCGGTATTGGCCCTGCCTTAGACGTGGCGTTTAGAGGAGGCGCCATCACCGGCATGTTGGTGGTTGGACTGGGCCTTTTGGGGGTGGCTGGTTTTTATGCCTACCTCACGGGCGGTGGGGTGCTGGCGCCAGATGCCAAACTGTCGGTCATTCTCAACCCGCTCATTGGCTTTGCCTTTGGCTCATCCCTTATTTCCATCTTTGCACGCTTAGGTGGGGGCATCTTTACCAAAGGGGCCGACGTGGGTGCCGACTTGGTGGGCAAGGTGGAGGCAGGCATTCCCGAAGACGATCCGCGCAACCCCGCGGTCATTGCCGACAACGTGGGTGACAACGTGGGCGATTGTGCCGGCATGGCGGCCGACCTTTTTGAAACCTATGCTGTCACTTTGATCGCCACCATGGTTTTGGGATCCTTGCTCATTGCAGGCTCGCCAGGCAATGCCGTGATGTACCCCTTGGCCTTGGGCGCAGTGTCCATTGTGGCGTCCATCATTGGGTGCTTTTTTGTCAAGGCATCCCCCGGCATGACCAATGTGATGCCCGCCTTGTACAAAGGTTTGGCCATTGCGGGCGTGCTTTCCCTCATCGCGTTTTATTTCGTCACGATGTGGATCATGCCCGACAACGCCATTGCCGCCAGCGGCAGCCAAATGAAGCTCTTCGGCGCTTGCGCTGTGGGCTTGGTCCTCACCGCAGCGTTGGTCTGGATTACAGAGTTTTACACCGGCACGCAGTACAGCCCGGTGCAACACATTGCGCAGGCCTCGACCACGGGTCATGGCACCAACATCATTGCCGGTTTGGGTGTGTCCATGCGATCTACCGCTTGGCCTGTGATGTTTGTGTGCTTGGCCATTTTGGCGTCATACAACTTGGCAGGCCTCTACGGCATTGCTGTGGCCGCCATGTCCATGCTGTCCATGGCAGGCATTGTGGTGGCCCTGGATGCCTATGGCCCCATCACAGACAACGCCGGTGGTATTGCCGAAATGGCTGAGTTGCCTAGCAGTGTGCGTGACATTACCGACCCATTGGATGCCGTGGGCAACACCACCAAAGCGGTCACCAAAGGCTATGCCATTGGCTCTGCTGGTTTGGCCTCCTTGGTTTTGTTTGCCGACTACACGCACAAATTGGAAACTTATGGCAAGGCCATCTCTTTTGACTTGTCCGATCCTCTGGTCATCGTGGGCTTGTTCATTGGCGGCTTGATTCCCTACTTGTTTGGTGCCATGGCCATGGAAGCCGTGGGCCGCGCTGCGGGCGCTGTGGTGGTAGAAGTGCGCCGTCAATTCAAAGAAATTCCCGGCATCATGGAAGGTACAGCCAAACCTGAATACGGCCGCGCTGTGGACATGCTCACCACGGCTGCCATCAAAGAGATGGTGATTCCCAGCTTGCTGCCGGTGGTGGTTCCGGTGGTGGTTGGTTTGGCCTTAGGTCCCAAGGCCTTAGGCGGTTTGCTCATGGGCACCATCGTGACCGGTTTGTTTGTGGCCATTTCAATGTGCACCGGCGGCGGTGCTTGGGACAATGCCAAAAAGTACATTGAAGACGGACATCATGGCGGCAAAGGTTCTGAGGCGCACAAAGCGGCCGTGACTGGCGACACCGTAGGTGACCCTTACAAAGACACTGCCGGTCCTGCTATCAATCCGCTCATTAAAATTATCAACATTGTGGCGCTGCTCATTGTGCCCTTGGTGATGCAGTTTCATTCTTAGTCACTTTGAGTGAAAAGGAAAAGCCCGTCCATGACAACATGGATGGGCTTTTTTACGCGCAAAATACGCGTATGCATTGTCTTAAAAAATCTAACTTAGCAAAGGTGGGAGTGAGCCTTGTCTGAACGCGTCATACCCATCATGAATCTGCCCTTGGGGCACTTGCCCCTGCCCCTTGCAACACCCAACGGAAAAACCTTATGGGGCGGGTCTGTTCACGACACCCTGCAACGCCCCCTGCATGACTTGCGAATCAGTGTGACCGACCGTTGCAATTTTCGGTGCAGCTATTGCATGCCCAAAGAAATATTCGACAAGGATTACCCCTACCTGCCGCACGCTGAGTTGTTAAGCTTTGAGGAAATCACGCGCGCTGCCAAGAGCTTCATTGCCTTGGGGGTTGAAAAAATAAGACTCACGGGTGGCGAGCCCTTGCTGCGCAAAAACTTGGAAATTTTGATCGCCCAACTGGCCGACTTGAAAACAGCCCAAGGCAAAGCCCTCGACATCACACTCACCACCAATGGCTCCTTGTTGGCACGAAAGGCTGCCAACCTAAAAGCTGCTGGTTTAAAACGCGTCACCGTCAGCTTAGATGGTTTGGACGACACGGTGTTTAGGAAAATGAACGACGTAGATTTTCCAGTCAAGGATGTACTTGAAGGCATAGCGGCCGCCCAGCAAGCTGGGCTTGGGCCCATCAAAGTCAACATGGTGGTGAAGCGAGGCACCAATGAGCAAGAAATATTGCCCATGGCGCGGTATTTCCGGGGCAAGGGCGTTGCGCTTCGCTTTATTGAGTACATGGATGTGGGTGCCACCAATGGCTGGCGCATGGACGAGGTGATGCCCAGTGCAGAGGTCTTGTCCGTGTTGCGATCCGAGATGGCTTTGGCGCCGCTTCAAGCCTCCCAAGCCGGAGAAACTGCAGAGCGGTGGGGCTACCTCAATGATCAAGGTTTGCCCGATGCAGCATTGGGTGAAATTGGTTTGATCAGCAGCGTGAGCAAGGCCTTTTGCAGCGACTGCAACCGCGCACGCCTCACCACAGAAGGACAGCTTTATTTGTGTTTGTTTGCCTCGCAAGGTTACAACTTAAAACCCCTCATTCGAAGCGATCAGGGATCAGACGAATTGACACAAGCCATTGCAGCCATCTGGCAACAACGCACCGACAGGTACTCGCAATTGAGAGTGGTTGAGGCCCCATCAGCAGATCATGCCTCAGGCCCCCAAGCAAAGCGCCGGGTTGAGATGAGCTACATCGGCGGTTAAGTTGTTGAAGTGGTTGTCACATTGATGAACTCAATCAGCATGTCTGGATTGATTTTGGCTGGCGGCCAAGGGTCCAGGATGGGCGGTCAAGACAAAGGCTTGCAACTTTTCAAAGGCAAGCCTCTTGTCATGCACGCCATAGAGCGGCTTCAAAGGCAGGACGGTGCCCCATTGAGCAGCCTCATGATTTCAGCCAACCGAAACCTGTCCAGCTATCAAGCATTTGGCTTGCCTGTTTGGACTGATGGTGTGAAAGGCTTCCACAACAATTTAGATGAACCCTCCGCAGGGCCTCTGGCCGGCATGCTCACTGGGCTCAAAAACTGCACATCAGACTTGTTGCTGACGGTGCCATGTGACAGTCCTTTTTTTCCGCTTCGATTGGCTCAACAATTGAGCAAAGCACTTCTGGATCAGACAGTGAACATGGCTGTGGCCGCCACGCTTGAAGAAGACGGCACCATGCTCATGCAACCTGTGTTTTGCTTGATGCGCACCAGTTTGCACGATCCCCTGTTGCAATTTATGAATCAAGGCGGACGAAAATTGGGTGCATGGGCGGCCAGCCAAAGTGCGGTCTGGGTGCCCTTTGAAGGCGAGCCTTCAAACAGTTCATTGGCCTGCCAAGGCTCAGAGCGAAAACACTTCCCGCCAGACCATGCTTTCTCCAACTTCAACACCTTGGACGAATTGCAGAAGTTTGAACAGGCAGATTGAAGTCACAGCCCGCCGTCTTGATGAACGCTACATTACCGCCCTCTCGAAAGTTGCCATCGATGCAAGACATTGCTGACATCATTCCACATGACAGCCCAGAGGACATGCCTGTGGATGTTGTTTTAAAGGCCTTGGCCCAACTGACCACACCCATTGACGAGTCTGAAGGTGTTGAGATCATGGATGCCTTGGGGCGCATTATTTACCAAGATGTGATCAGCACCATCGACGTGCCTGCGCATGACAATTCAGCCATGGATGGCTATGCCTTTGATGGCGCGATGCTACTGCATGCCGAGCCCAATGGCCTTGAATTGAAAGTGGTGGGCACTGCCCTGGCCGGCCAAGCATGGCCAGGTCAATTGCGCCCGGGTGAATGCCTCAAAATCATGACAGGTGCCATCATGCCTGCAGGGGTCAACACAGTGGTTCCCCAGGAACTGTGTCACACAGGTCCGCATGGCTTGGTTCAATTTCCATCGCATTCTTTAAGGCCCGGAAGCAACCAACGCCTGAAAGGTGAAGATCTCCAAAAAGGTCAGGTTGCTCTTCAAAAAGGCACTCGCATCACGCCCGCAGCAGCCGGTTTGTTGGCCAGTTTGGGGCAATCCGTGGTTCGCGTTTATCGCCCATTGAAGGTGGCCTATTTTTCAACAGGCAATGAGATTTTGAGTCTGGGTGACGCTCCCCGCGAAGGCGCTGTCTACGACAGCAACCGATACACCGTCATTGGCTTGCTTTCAAATTTAGGCTGCGAGGTGATTGATTTGGGTGTGGTTCGCGATGACCCGCAGCTTTTGAAAGAAGCCTTTGTCCAAGCAGCAGACCATGCTGATGTGATCATCACCAGTGGCGGCGTGAGCACTGGCGATGCCGATCACACCAAATCCATGATGCGAGAACTGGGTGACATGGTATTTTTGAACGTGGCCATGCGACCTGGGCGTCCATTGGCATTGGGACGACTCACGCGAGGTGCAAAAACGGCCATGCTCTTTGGCTTGCCCGGCAATCCAGTTGCGGTCATGGTGAGCTTCTTGGCGTTTGTCAAACCAGCCTTGTTGCAAATGATGGGCTGCACTGAAGCACCACAGCCCTATATTCGCGCAAGGTCACAAGAGTTACTTCGAAAAAAACCAGGCCGCACGGAATATCAGCGCGGGGTGGTCACGCGCAATGCCGATGGCGACTTGCAAGTGATCAGCACCGGCCCACAAGGCTCAGGCTTGCTCCGTTCTATGGTGCAAGCCAATGGCCTGATGGTGTTGCATCACGCCCAATCGACCGTGCAAGTGGGCGATTGGGTGGACGTGATGTTGCTCTGACTTTGCTTTGAAGCTTAGGAATGCGCGTGCCCAGTTTCAGGCGCGTCCAGGGCTTCGTTCTTGTTGGGTCCAGGCACTGCTTTTCTGGCAAACAAACTGTACATGGTGGGCACCACAAAGACAGTGAGAAGGGTTCCAAAAGCCATGCCCCCCACAATGACCCAGCCAATTTGAATGCGGCTCTCAGCGCCAGCACCTTTGGCCAAGGCAAGTGGCAAAGCACCCAACACCATGGCGCCTGTGGTCATGAGAATAGGACGCAAACGCTGGCCTGAGGCTTTCACAATGGCGTCGAAAGTGTCCATGCCTTGCTCACGCAATTGGTTGGTAAATTCGACAATCAAAATACCGTGTTTGGTGATCAAGCCCACCAAGGTGATCAATCCAATTTGAGAGTAAACGTTGAGAGTTCCACCCGTGTATTTGAGCGTCATCAAAGCACCAAACATGGACAGCGGCACAGACAGCATGATGACGAAGGGGTCGATGAAACTTTCAAATTGAGCAGCCAACACCAAGAAAATAAAGAACAAGGCCAGCACAAACACAATCACCAAGGCGCCTTGTGAGTTTCGGAATTCTCTGGAGGTGCCGTTGAGTTCTGTGGTGTAGCCAGTTTTGAGGATGCCTGCAGCTGTGGTGTCTAAAAATTTGAGGGCGTCACCCAAGGCATAGTCTGGCGCCAAGTTGGCTGTGATGGTGACTGAGCGGCGTTGGCCAAAGTGATTTAACTCTCTGGGCGAAACACTTTCTCTGGTTTTGACCAAGGCTGACAAAGGAATCACGCTGTCGTTGCGTCCGCGAACATATATATTGTCAATGTCGCTGGGCGTATCGCGGCCACTCACTTTGGTTTGCACAATCACATCGTATTGTTCCGCATCACGTTTGTAGCGTGTCACCGCGCGCCCACCCAACATGGTTTCTACGGCCCTGGCCACCACATCGACGCTCACTCCCAGCTCTGTGGCTTTGATGCGGTCGATGTCAATGCGCAACTCGGGCTTGTTCAAACGCAAATCGACATCGGTGGCAATGAAGCCTGGATTCTTGGCAATCTCATCCAACATCTGGCGTGTGACGGTGTTCAGGTTTTGATAACTGTCTGAGGTTTGAATGACAAAATTGACGGGGCGCTCGCGGAAACCTTGGCCCAATGAAGGCGGTGTGATGGGAAAAGAATTGATGCCCGCAATGCTGTTAAATTTACCTTGCAATTCACGGGCAATTTCCAAGGTGGTGCGCTTGCGCTCATCCCAGTCGACTGCACGGTAAATGACGGTCCCTTGCGCCACGGTAGGGTTGCCCAAGTTGGCGAAAATACGGTCGAACTCTGGGTAAGCACTGCCAATTTTTTCCAAGGCCTTGGCGTACTTGTCGGTGTAGTCCAACGTAGAGCCATCGGGGGCCGTGATGGTGGCCAAAATAGTGCCGCGGTCTTCTAGTGGCGACAACTCTTGCTTCATGGTGGGATACACCAAGAAAATTCCAACCCCGCAAGACAGCATGATCAAGACCACCAACCAGCGTGCTTTGCGAAGGACGAGTACCAATAACTTTTCATAGCCATTGGAAATACCCGTCAGCACGGTTTCCATGAAACGGTCAAACCAATTGGGGTTAGGGTTGTGCTTGAGCAACAAGGAACTCATCATGGGCGACAGGGTGAGCGCCACCAGACCCGACACCAGCACCGCGCCAGCCAAGGCCAACGCAAATTCACTGAACAATTTGCCGGTGCGGCCAGGTGTGAATGCCAAAGGCGCAAACACCGCTGCCAAAGTGAGCGACATGGCCACAATGGCAAAGCCAATTTCCTTGGCCCCTTTGATGGCGGCAGAAAATGGGTCAAGCCCCTCTTCAATGTGCCGGAAAATGTTTTCAAGCATCACAATGGCATCGTCCACCACCAATCCAATGGCCAACACCAGCGCCAGCAAAGTGAGTGTGTTGATGGTGAAACCCGCCAAGGCCATCACCGCAAAAGTGCCAATCAAACTCACGGGAATGGTGATGATGGGAATGATGGAGGCGCGCAAGGTTCGCAGGAATACAAAAATGACCAGGGCCACCAAAACCACTGCTTCCAAAATGGTTTGGAACACACTCTTGATCGACTTGTCGATGAAGACCGAGTTGTCGTTGGCCACACTGATCGACATATCCCCGGGAAGGTCTTGTTGGAGCTTGGGAATCATCTCGCGAACACCTTTAGACAGCTCTAAAGGATTGGCTGTTGCCTGACGTATGACACCGGCAGAAATAGACGACTTGCCGTTTAAGCGAACACGGCTACGCTCGTCGGCAGCAGCTTCTTCTATTTTGGCGACATCGCGAATCTTGATGGGAAAGCCATTGACGTTGCGAATTGTGATGTCACCAAACTGGGCCGCCTTGATCAGATCGGTCTGAGAGGTCACACTGAATTCTCGTTGCTGCGATTCAATGCGGCCTGCAGGCAATTCAAGGTTGCTGCGCCGAATGGCGTCTTCAACATCTTGGGGGGTGAGTCTGTAGGACGCCATGCGTTCTGCATCCAGCCAAACACGCATGGCATATTTACGTTCGCCATAAATGCGCACATCGGCCACACCTGTGACAGTTTGCAGGCGCGGCTTGACCACGCGATTGATCAAGTCGTTGATTTGAAGCGGGGTCAGGGAGTCGCTGGAAAAAGCCAGCCAAATGACGGGGAAAGCATCGGCCTCCACCTTGGCAATCACGGGCTCTTCAATGGCTTGCGGTAGACGGCCACGTATGCGGGACGTTCTGTCGCGCACTTCGGCCGCCGCCGTATCGGCATCTTTTTCCAAGCGGAAACGCACCGTGATTTGCGATTGATCGGCGCGGCTGATGGAGGTGATCACGTCGACAGCATCAATGCCCGCAATGGAATCTTCCAAGGGCTTGGTCACCTGAGATTCAATCACCTCTGCAGAAGCGCCGGGATACTTGACGCTCACAGTGACTGTGGGTTCGTCAATTTTTGGATACTCACGCAATGACAATCGATTGAAACTGACCGCACCAATCAAGAGGATGAGCAGCGACAGCACGGTCGCAAAGACCGGCCGCCGGATGGATGTTTCAGCGAGTAGCATTGAGGCCTCTCAGGCATGGGTTGTCACCTGCCGCAGCGTTGTTGGCGCCATCTTTGCCCTTGGGCTTGTTGCCGTTGCCAGCTTTGTCTGTGGCTTTGTCGCTTGGTTTGTCGCCTGCTTTTCCGGCGCCAGCCTCTCCAGGCTTATTGCCGCCAGGACCTTGTGCTTTGGCAGGTTCCACAATTCTCAAAAGAGTGCCGTCTTTCTGCAATCGCTGTTGACCCGCAACCACGACGGTATCGCCAAAAGAAAGGCCTTCTAGAATTTCAACCTTGCCGGGCTGGCGAAGTCCAATTTTGACCGTCACGCGCTCAGAAACAATCTCGTCTTTGTTGGCACCCTGCGACACCTTGACCACAAAGGTCCGACCGCCTTGAGGCACGATGGCTTCTTCAGGTATGACCAAGGCGTCGATGCGTTCACCAAACACGGCACTCACCCGCGCAAACATGCCGGGTCTGAGTTGCTGCTGGCGGTTGTCGATACAACCCCGCACACCCACGGACCGGCCGTTGGCGTCAATGAGGGGATCGATGGCTTGCACCACAGCCGTGAATTTTTTGCCTGGCAACGCATCAAAGCTCACTTGGGCTTTTTGACCTGGTTTGATTCTGGCTTGGAAGTTTTCAGACAATCTGAAATCGAGCAAAACCGCATCAATGTCTTCAATGTTGACCATGTCAGCGCCATCTTTGAGGTAGTCGCCCACGTTAATTTGGCGCAAGCCCGCGACCCCGTCAAAGGGGGCAACCACCTTCAAGCGTTGGAGTGTGGCTTGAGCCAAAGACAATTTGGCCAAAGCAACTTGCAAGGCGGCATCACTTTCGTCAAGGGACCGCTTGCTGATGAAGTTTTGCGACACCAATTCCTGGTTGCGGGTGTGATTGGCTTGTGCAATCGAGAGCTCGGCCTTGGCCTGCATCAATTGGGCAACAGGCAACTGATCGTCAAATTGCACCAAGGTTTGACCCTTCTTGACGCGCTGCCCGTCCTTGAACAAAATTTGACTGACACGTCCCCCCACTTCAGGGCGCAAAACAATGCCTTGGAAGGAACGCAAACTTCCGACCGACTGGGTTTCATCAACCAATTTGGCCTTGTCAACTTGCGCAACTTCTACAGCGGTTGGCTTGGCTGGACCCCCTGCACCCGCACCCGCACCCGCACCCGCACCTGTACCTGCTGCAGCGCCAGCGGTTGAGGTGGGCGCATTGCTTGGCGCAGAACCCGCTACAACTTCAGTGGGCGCGGAAGTGGGTTTGTTTTGAAACCACCATGCACCGCCTCCAGCGACAACCAGACCCAGAACCGCCACCAGCAAATAAGGTTTTTTCATAGCCATGCAAAATTCCGCTCGATACTAAAAAAATAGCTTGAAATGTAACAGTTATCGGTAACTTGAGGTGCCTGAAAAATGCTCATGCCCCAAACTTGAGTCTCCCTAGAGACTTGGCTTTACAGTGGCTTTACTTTGAAATTTTCAAAACGTCAGCGGCCCAACACCTGATCAACCCCCAGGTTGGCCAATGCGTCCGCCCTTTCGTTGCCAGGATCTCCGGCATGACCCTTGACCCATCGCCATTCAATCTGATGGCCAGATTGGCTCAACAATTGGTCTAATTTTTGCCACAGGTCTGCATTTTTGACGGGCTGCTTGGCCGCTGTGCGCCAGCCACGGGCTTTCCAACCCTGAATCCATTCTGTGATGCCTTTTCGCACATACTCGCTGTCGAGGTACAAGGTGACTTTGCAAGGCCGTTTCAAGGCCAGAAATGCCTCAATGACGGCAGTCAGTTCCATGCGGTTGTTGGTGGTCTCTAACTCACCCCCAAAAATTTCTCGGGCATGGTCGCCCGATCGCATCAACGCACCCCAACCGCCAGGGCCGGGGTTGCCTTTGCAAGCGCCATCGGTATGAATCTCAACGTGGTTCACGAGCCCTCTTTCTGAATGGGTTGACTGTTATTTTGAAGGGGTAGAGGCGGCAATTCAAAGTGAGCTTGCGCGTTGGAATGGCTTTGTGCCACTGAGACAGCCGCTTTGGCATGGGGCCGTTTGCGCTTCCATGTGGCCCCCAACAATCGTCCGCCCTGAACTTTTTTAACAGCCACAATGACATACACGCCGCCCAAAATGGGCCAGCCACTGGCGCCCAGTCTTTCCATCCAAGCCCATCTTTCAAACCACTGGGGCCGGTCCATCACGGGTCGCCAGCAGCCAAACTGGCTAAGCTTGACCTCAAAACCCAGCAGCCTGAGCCAGTCTCTGAGGCGCCAATATCCAATCATTTCTTCACAAGGTGGTGCGCCCAAATCTTCAAAGCCCCATCGACGGTACCACTTCGATCTTTGATGTCGCCAGCCCAAAAAGCTGGTGGGATTCATGCCCGCTATGACCAAGTGTCCTTCAGGCATGAGCACCCTTTCGGCCTCGCGCAGGCTGGCATGCGCATCCAGACTCAATTCAAGGGTGTGTGGCAATACCAACAAATCCAAACTGTCGGCCTGAAAGGGCAAAGCAATGCTGTGAGCGGCAAATTGGGGGGGCGATTCACTGGCTTCGGCGTCAAGGTCTGACACGGCGGTCCATTGATGAGGCATTCGATTGGCTCTGAGAGCCAATAAATCGGGCATCCCCAATTGAAGCGCGTGGTAGCCAAAAATATCGGCCACCAGCGTGTCCAATTGGGATTGCTCCCAACTCAACAAATAGGAGCCTGCGGGTGTGCTTAACCACTGACGCCATGATGTCGTCACAGAAGTGGTTTCTATAATAGGCAGAGTCATGAACCTTATTCCATTGCCCGCATTCTCAGACAACTATTTTTGGCTATTGCGCCACGAAGGCCGTGCCTTGGTGGTCGATCCTGGGGATGCATTGCCTGTGAACCAATGGCTCAAGGCCAACCGGCACACCTTGGATTGCATTTTAGTCACGCATCATCATGCCGATCATGTGGGCGGTGTTGCGGCACTGCAAAAAGAATGGGGGGCCAAGGTTTATGGGCCCGCGCAAGAACAATTGCCCATTGAATATGAGGGATTGGGCCAAGGCGATCAAATGGCTTGGCTCGGTTTGAACTTCAAGGTCATGGATGTGCCTGGCCATACAGCGGGCCACATTGCCTATTTTGCCGAACCCTCCGACCAAGCCCCTCTGCTGTTCTGTGGCGACACTTTGTTTTCGGGGGGATGCGGCCGTTTGTTTGAAGGCACCGCGGCGCAAATGCTCAATTCATTGGACCAATTGAGCCAACTGCCTTCTGCCACCCGAGTTTGTTGCGCCCACGAATACACTTTGAGCAATTTGAAATTTGCCTTGGCCGTTGAGCCCCAGAATGTGGCTTTGCACGATTACAAAACTGCTTGCGACAAGCTCAGAGCAGAGGGCTTGCCCACACTACCGGCCTTGCTCGGCACCGAACGTCAAATAAACCCCTTCTTGCGAACCCGTCAAGCCACCGTCATTGACGCCGTTCAAAAGTTTGCCCCTCACACATCCCTGCAAGAGGCCGAGATTTTTGGTCAATTGAGGTTGTGGAAAAACGAATTCAAATGACCACTTTTGGCCTCACTCCTCCCTCTAGCTCTACAGCATTCCTTCATCCACGAAGGATCTTGCTGGCCCTCTCTCTGGCTCTCATGGTGGTTTTGGTTCTGCCTGGCTGTAGCCATCTTGCCCCATCTGCCTTGGGGTCCTCTGCCCCGGCTCCCTCGGTCAGCACCGCTGATACCAAGCTGGCGGACACGGTGCCAACCGATCTTAAAAATCCAATGGGGGCTGTGTTGCAGGCTACCGACAGCGCGCCAGCCAAGACAACTCCTTTCAAGGTCAGTTTGCCCAAAACAGAATTGATGGACGAACCGCACGCCGACATTTGGGTTCGCATTCGTCAAGGGTTTGCCATGCCAGACCTAGAGAGCGATTTGGTGAAAGACCGAGAAGAGTGGTATGCCTCACGCCCCGACTACATCATTCGCATGACCGAGCGTTCGCGCAAATATTTGTTCCACATTGTTGAAGAACTTGAGCGCCGAAACATGCCAACCGAATTGGCACTCTTGCCTTTTATTGAATCGGCTTTCAATCCTGAGGCCGTCTCAACAGCCAAGGCTGCGGGCATGTGGCAATTCATGCCTGCCACTGGCAAGTATTTTGATCTGAAGCAAAACATTTTTCGGGATGAGCGGCGCGGGGTTGTGGAGTCCACTCGCGCAGCCTTGGATTACTTGCAAAAACTCTATGGCATGTTTGGCGACTGGCACTTGGCTTTGGCCGCTTACAACTGGGGAGAAGGCAGCGTGGGGCGTGCGCTGGCCAAAAACAAAGCGGCAGGTTTGGGTTTGAGCTACACCGATCTGAACATGCCCCTTGAAACCAAATACTACGTGCCCAAACTGCAGGCGGTCAAAAACATCATTGCCCAACCTGAAAACTTCAATGCGCGTCTGCCCTACATTCAAAACCATCCTTACTTCAAATCGGTCAGCATCACGCGCGACATTGATGTGAAGCTGGCTGCCAGCTTTGCGGGCATCACATTGGCCGACTTCAAGTCGCTCAATCCGTCCATGAGTCGTCCGGTTATTTTGGCCGCGGGCACACCAGAAATACTGCTTCCATGGGACAACGCGCAAAGGTTTCAACTCCGCCTTGAAGAGCATGCCAACAAACCGTTGGCCAGTTGGACAGCATGGACCGTTCCCAAAACAATGAAGGCCTCAGAGGCCAGCAAGATGGTCAAAATGTCGGAGGTCGAATTGCGAAGCGTCAACACCATTCCACTGGGCTGTTGGTCAAGCAAGGCTCTACGTTGCTGGTCGCAAGGCAGGGTGCAATGGATTCCGATGTGACCGAGCACTTGGCCGACAACGCCCAAATTTCGTTTTCGCCAGAAATTGTGTTGCGAAAAATTTTGGTGAAAGTGGCCAAGGGTGAAACCTTGGCAAGCTTGGCCCATCGTCATGACGTCACGCCTCAAAACATTGCGGCTTGGAACAAATTAAAAATGCCGGTCAACCTCAAACCTGGCCAGTCGATTGCCATTTGGGTACCCACCACGGCCAGTTCTAAGGGCAGCAAAGTCACTGCCAAAAAGAAACCGAGTCCTGCTCGCACCAGTCAAAAAAGCACCGCAAAAAAATCGCCTGTGCAAGGCAAGGTCACGGCCTCCGCCAATTCAAAACCTAAGAAGCAAAACCCCGTCAAAGCCACATCCTGAGTGGACATGGCACACAGTCAACAGCCAGGGGGCGTCAGTGCCTGTCTGCCAAGGCATGGGCAATGGTGCCCAAATCAACATATTCCAACTCACTTCCGGCTGGTACGCCGCGCGCTAGGCGTGTCACTCGCAGCCCGCGTTTTTTGAGCATCTCGGCAATGACATGCGCTGTGGCTTCGCCTTCACCAGTAAAGTTGGTTGCCAAAATCACTTCTTGCAATGGAGGGTCATTGCAACGTTCTGATAATTTTGCAAAACCCAAATCATGCGGGCCAATGCCATCGAGTGGGCTTAATTTGCCCATCAGCACAAAGTAAAGGCCCTTAAAGCCAGAAGTTCGTTCAATGGCTGCCTGGTCGGCCGGTGTTTCAACCACGCACAGCTGTGAGCGATCGCGCTCTGGGTTGGTGCAGAGTGCACACATATCGGTTTCTGTGAGCGTGTGGCATGTGGCACAGTGCTTCACATTCTCGCAAGCATGCTCAAGTGCTCTGGCCAATTGGACGGCAGCCACACGCTCGTGCTGCATGAGGTGAAAAGCCATGCGCGAGGCCGATTTGGCACCCACGCCGGGCAACACCCGCAGCGCCTGGATCAGCGCGTCAAGGGCGTGAGGTGTTGGTTTTTGCATGCTTAAAAAGGCAACTTCATGCCAGGTGGCAAACCTGCGGTCAATTTACCCATTTTTTGTTGCGACACCTCTTCAGCTTTGCGAACGGCATCGTTAAAAGCGGCTGCGACCAAATCTTCCAACATGTCTTTGTCGTCGGCCAACAAACTGGGGTCGATGGTGACGCGTTTGACGGCATGCTTGCACGTCATGAGCACCTTGACCAAACCACTGCCAGACTCACCCTCCACTTCCACAAAAGCCAATTCGTCTTGGGCTTTCTTGAGGTTGTCTTGCATGGCTTGGGCTTGTTTCATCAAACCTGCGAGTTGACCTTTATTGAACATTTTTTTCCTTCATGAAATGGATGAAATCAGTTTGATACTGCCAGGCACAATTTTGGCGCCGAAGTCTTCAATCATGCTTTGAACCAAGGGATCAGAGTGGATTAAATCTTCTGCAGCTTTCTGTTTTTCCAATTGTGCCGCAGCATTGCGCAGCGCCGGCGAGTCAGACACTTTGCCAATTTCCACCACCAATTTAACCGCGTGACCCACCGCATTCAAAGCGCTTTGCAGCCGCTCTCGGGCCGTGCCTTGATTGAGCGATTCGCTCTCGATTCGGAGGTGCCATTGGTCGGAATCTCTTGCGATCAGTTGAGATTGAAGGGCCAGCTCTCTGACCAAGGCCGCGATAGCGTCCCCTTTGACCAAACCTCGAACGGTTTCTGTCCAAAAGTGTCCCTCTTCTGTTTGAACCAGGGTTCGAGGGGTGGTTTTGACTGAGGGCTCAGAGGCTTCGCGCACAGGCAAGGTTTTAACTTGAATTCGTGGCGGTATGTCTGCAGGCACCGCCTGTTTGGCAGCAGCAAGGGGCTCAGCGGGTTTGGCTGGCTCAGTTTGAGCCGCTGTTAGAGTTTTTTTTTGAGCCGAAGGCGTTTCGCCTTGAGGTATTGAGGAAGATGCTGGCTTGAATGCCAACAACCTCAAGAGCACCATGGTGAGCCCCGCGTATTCATCGGGGGCCAAACCCAGCTCTGCGCGGCCATGCAAACAGATGCTGTAGAGCAATTGGGTTTCATCGGCAGGCAGGATCTGCGCTAATCTGCGCAACTCTAAATGATCAGGATCTTCCGAGTTTTCTGCGGACCCAGGCACTGCTTGAAGAACAGCCATGCGCTGCAGCACCATGGCCATGTCTTCCAATGCTGTGGCGGCCGACAAACCATTGAAGCGCAAGGTTTCAGCAATGGCCACCACATCGGCACCGTTGCCACGGGCCAAAGCATCAATGAAGCCCAAGACATGGCTGGTGTCAACACTGCCCAACATCAGGCGAACCGTGGCTTCTTGCAATTGACCACTGCCAAAGGCAATGGCCTGATCGGTGAGGCTGAGGGCGTCGCGCATTGATCCCCGCGCTGCACGCGCTAACAGTTTGAGGGCCATGGGATCGGCCACCAAGTTTTCTTTCTGAAGCACTTGGGTGAGATGCTCAAACACTGTTTCAGGCGCCATGGGCCGAAGGTTAAATTGGAGACATCTTGAGAGCACCGTGACGGGCACCTTTTGAGGGTCGGTGGTGGCCAGTACAAACTTGAGGTATTCGGGCGGCTCTTCCAAAGTCTTCAGCATGGCATTGAACGCCGTGTTGGTGAGCATGTGAACCTCGTCGATCATGAACACCTTGAAGCGACCTTGGACGGGTTTGTAAACAGCTTGTTCTAACAAACTTTGAACTTCGTCTACACCGCGGTTCGATGCGGCATCGAGCTCGGTGTAATCGACAAAGCGACCCGAATCGATGTCTTTACAAGCTTGGCAAACACCACAAGGCTCAGCAGTGATGCCGCCTTGACCGTCGACACCTTGGCAATTGAGGGATTTGGCCAAAATACGCGAGACCGTTGTTTTGCCGACGCCTCGTGTGCCCGTGAACAGGTAGGCATGGTGCAAGCGTTGCTGTACCAGCGCATTGGTCAGGGCTTGTACCACGTGCGGCTGCCCCACCATTTCAGTGAAGTTGCGAGGACGGTATTTGCGCGCCAAAACTAAATAAGACATGTGCTGATTCTATCGGTGTCTTACAATAAGCCCCGACGGGCCTTCCCGCATGGTAAAGCGGCCAACCGAGTCAGGTGGGGAACCAAGCAGCTCTAACTGTAGAGCCAGTGCCGGGGTCAAGGCTCGTCACCTTTTGTCGCTGCATGTTGGCCAAGCGCAACATTCAGCAGTTGATGCACACCCAAAGCGGCTTGCCGCCCTGTGGCCATGCAAGCTGTCAGCAGATAGCCTCCCGTGGGTGCTTCCCAATCCAACATTTCTCCAGCACAAAACACGCCTGGCAATGCTTTGGTTTGTAAGGACGCTTTGAGGCTATCCCAAGTAACCCCCCCCGCCGTGCTGATGGCTTCATCAATGGGCCGTGTTGACATCAACTTGACCTCCAAGCCTTTGATGGCTTTGGCCAAAGCTGCAGGGCTTTGCCATAAGTCTGGGGCCAACAATTCGTGCAGCAATCCCATTTTGACACCTTGCAATCCAAGTCGACTCTTCAGGTGAGAAGCCATGCTGCGAGAACCACGGGGGTGGGATATCTCTTGCAACACCTGCGCCAGCGTTTTGTCGGGCATCAGATCAAGTGTCAATTCTGCTGAACCCTGGGCGTTGATCGACTCTCTCAAGTCTGCAGAAGCGGCATACACCAAGCTGCCCTCGACCCCATAGTCGGTGGCTACAAATTCACCCTGTTTTTGATGCCTTTCACCGCTCACAGCCGTCCAAGAAATGGAGATCGACTTGAGGGGGTGACCCGCAAATTTGTCTTTGAAATAAGGCGTCCAACCCTGACCAGTTCTGCCGGCCACATCAAAGCCGCAATTGGCCGCTTGCAGAGGGCTGATGCTGACGCCCTTGGCCTGCAGCCACTGCACCCATTTGCCATCAGATCCCAAGCGCGCCCAACTGGCGCCGCCCAAGGCCAAGACCACCGACTTGGCCAGAACCGTTTGTGTTTGCGGCAGAGGGTTTGACAAGTCGGTGACCTCAAAGCTCAGCGCCATACGCGCTTGACTGGCATTCGCAGCGTCCAATGCCTGCATGCCCATCAAACGGTGCCGCATGTGCAGCTGCACAGGCACACCCGAGGCGGGATGACGCAGCCGCTGCAACCAAGCCCTGAGCAAGGGTGCTGCTTTCATTTCCCTAGGGAACACCCGGCCTGAGGTACCCACAAAGGTTTCAACACCTAAGCCTTCAGCCCACTGACAAAGCTCATTGGGGCCCCATGAGGTGAGCGGCTCGAATAAGTGGACATTGGCCGCGCCAAAGCGGTTGGCAAACTTTGCAAAAGCTTCAGAATGCGTCAGGTTTAAACCACCCCGACCCGCCAACAAAAACTTGCGCCCCACAGAGGGCATGGCATCCATCACATGAACCTCATGCCCCATGCTAGACAACACTTCAGCCGCCATCAAGCCCGCTGGGCCGGCACCCACAATGGCCACCTCGATCACAGGGGGCTTAGCTTGCATGGCAAGGTATTGGTGAGTGTGCTGCAGAACTGAACATGAATGGATGTTGACCTGATGACAAAGCAGGGCTTGGGTTTCTGTCAAAATAGCAAAAGTTTACAGACAACATTGAGCTGCAAATCAAACATTACAAGGATAAGACCATGGCCAGCGATCTGATCAAACACACCTCCGATGCCACTTTTGACACCGACGTCTTACAAGCCAACAAGCCCGTCATTGTCGACTTTTGGGCTGAGTGGTGCGGCCCCTGCAAAATGATTGCACCTATTTTGGACGAAGTGGCTGCCGGCTATGAGGGTAAATTGCAAATAACCAAAATGAATGTCGATGAAAATCGCGACGTTCCTGCCAAATATGGCATCCGCGGCATCCCCACCCTGATGATCTTCAAAGATGGCCAATTGGCGGCCACCAAAGTGGGCGCCCTCAGTAAATCCCAATTGACGGCTTTCATCGACCAGCAATTGGCCTGATTTTTCATGCTCGCAGGCGCCCCCGAATGGGGTGTTGCGAAGCGCCATCATTTCCTGTCATAATCCGCCTCGTTGATCTTCAAAAGGGTTCAACGCGGTTTCAAGTTAGAAATTCTTCAAAGCCCCTTCCGTCCTGGCATTTTTTGGGTGGTCGCTTTCTGGCTTTGGTTTCTAGATCCTTGAAATCCCGTATTTCTTTTCCTCCCCCCCATTTTTTTCATCAGCCCTATTGGGTTGCGCTACGCAGGTAAATCCATGCACTTAAATGAACTCAAGGCACTGCATGTGTCTGAAGTCCTCAAGCAAGCCGACGAGCTTGAAATTGAAAACACGGGACGCATGCGCAAACAAGAGTTGATGTTTGCCATCATCAAAAAACGCGCCCGTGCAGGTGAGCAAGTGTTTGCCGATGGCGTGTTGGAAATATTGCCCGATGGCTTTGGTTTCTTGCGCAGTCCCGACACCAGCTACACCGCCAGCACAGATGACATTTACATCAGCCCCAGCCAAGTGCGCAGATTCAACTTGCACACCGGCGACATGATCGAAGGCGAAGTTCGCATTCCCAAAGACGGCGAGCGCTACTTTGCCCTTACCAAGCTTGACAAGGTCAATGGCGATTTGCCAGAGAACAACAAGCACAAGATCATGTTTGAAAACTTGACGCCTTTGTTCCCCAACGTCCAAATGCACCTTGAGCGCGACATCAAGGCCGACGAAAACATCACCAGCCGCGTGATCGACATCATTGCCCCCATCGGCAAAGGCCAGCGCGCCTTGATTGTGGCGCAACCCAAATCAGGCAAGACCGTCATGATGCAGCACATTGCACATGCCATCACCGCCAACAATCCCGACGTTCACCTCATGGTTTTGTTGGTAGACGAGCGCCCTGAAGAGGTGACCGAAATGCAACGCACTGTGCGCGGTGAAGTGATTGCATCCACCTTTGATGAGCCTGCGGCAAGGCACGTGCATGTGGCCGAGATGGTCATCGAACGGGCCAAGCGTTTGGTCGAACTCAAAAAAGATGTGGTGATCTTGCTCGACTCCCTCACCCGTTTAGCCCGCGCCTACAACAACGTGGTGCCCAGTTCTGGCAAAGTCTTAAGCGGCGGTGTCGATTCCAATGCCCTGCAACGACCCAAGCGCTTTTTCGGCGCGGCTCGCAATGTGGAAGAAGGCGGCAGCCTGACCATCATTGCCACAGCTTTGGTCGATACCGGTAGCCGCATGGACGAGGTCATCTTTGAAGAGTTCAAAGGCACGGGCAATTGCGAAATTCATTTGGAGCGCCGCTTGTACGAAAAACGCGTGTTCCCAGCCATCAACTTGAACCGCAGTGGTACACGTCGTGAAGAGTTGTTGCTGCAGCCCGAAGTGTTGCAAAAAACCCGCATCTTGCGCCAGTTCATGTACAACATGGATGAGATTGAGGCCATGGAAATGGTTCTCAAAAGCATGAAAGCCACCAAGAGCAATGTCGAATTCTTTGACATGATGCGACGCGGCGGCTAACTTTTTTAGCTTTCAAGAGGGCTCCATGGGGCATCAAAAGATTGCAAGCCCATGATTTCATGCCATAATCTCGTGCTTAGCGAAAAGTACTCTGAAATTGTTCAAGAGCGGCTATCGCATCTGAACTCAAGGAAAAGATCATGAAAGAAGGCATTCACCCCAACTACCGAGAAGTTTGCTTCTTGGACCTGTCTAACGGCTTCAAGTTCGTCACACGTTCTTGCGTCAATGCCAAAGAGATGGTGAAAATGGACGACGGCCGCGAGTTGCCTTTGTTCAAATTGGACACCTCCAGCGAATCACACCCTTTCTACACAGGCACTCAAAAATCTGTGGACAACATGGGTGGACGCGTTGAGAAATTCCGCAACCGTTTTGGCAAAACGCCTGTCGTTAAGTAATTTTTACATCGACAATATCAGGGCAGACCGGGTCACCGGCCTGCCCTTATTTTTTTGACCCTTCACATTCACCGATCGAGTTGTGAACACCTCTTCTTCAGCAAGCACTGCCAATCCAGCCATCGTGGCGCAAAGTGCCGTCAGGCGTCTGCCTCGGTGGGTGCTTCTGGCGCTGTGCTTGGCTTATGTTGTGCCTGGTTTTTTTGGCCGCACCCCTTGGAAGTCCGAAGACATGGAGTCTTTTGGGTACATGCTGCATTTGGCGCAAGCATTGGGGCCTGAGTCTGTCTCTTGGCTACAGCCAAGTCTACTGGGGCAAGTGGAGCCTCAAGGCGCTCTGATCCCCTATTGGCTTGGGGCTTGGGCCATTCAAATTTTTTCAAATGTGTTGCCCGCCGATCTCGCAGCCCGAATTCCTTTCGTCGCACTTCTCGGGCTCACACTGTTTGCCACTTGGTATGCGGTCTATGCCTTGGCCCGAACACCTGCGGCCCAACCTTTGGCTTTTGCATTTGGGGGTGAAGCCAGGCCAGCCGATTACGCCCGCGCAGTAGCCGATGGTGGCTTGTTGGCCTTTTTGGCATGCTTGGGTTTGGCACGTTTGTCGCACGAAACCACGCCAGCAATGGCCCAATTGTGTTTCAGTGCCGTTCTATTTTGCGCACTCGCCAACCTCACTCGCAAAAGAATCAGGGCACTGATGAGCGGGGGCTTGGCCATTTTGGGATTGGCTTTGTCGGGCGCGCCTGCCTTGGCCATGATCCTAGGTGGGGGTGGCGCTCTTTTGATTGCTTTTCAGTCAAACCCTTCAAACGCCGTCCGGTTGAAGCGCTTGGATGTGGCATGGCTGCTTCTGGCTTGCTTGATGACGGCAGCCCTTGTGAGCGCTTTGGGGCTGTGGCGGTGGCGCGTGGCCTATGCCAGGTTATTTGATTTTGACGCCATGGCACGTTTGTTGTTGTGGTTCACTTGGCCAGCTTGGCCATTGTCAATTTGGACCCTTTGGCGCTGGCGTCATCAACTCAAGCGGATGTCCGACAACTTGCATTTGTCCTTGCCGATTGCGTTTACCTTGGTGGCCATTGCAACCACTTGGCTGTCGGGCTTGAGTGATCGCGCCTTGCTTCTCTCATTGCCGGCCATGGCTGCTTTAGCGGCCTTTGCATTGCCCACCCTGAAGCGAAGTGTGAGTGCCTTGATCGAATGGTTTACCTTGCTTTTTTTCACCACCTGTGCAGTCATTATTTGGGTGGTGTGGCTTTCAATGCAAACAGGATGGCCCGCCCAACCCGCCGTCAACGTGGCCAGAATTGCCCCTGGATTTACGGCGACGTTTTCAGGATTGCTTTGCGGCTTCGCCTTGTTGGCCACGGTGGCTTGGGGCTATTTGGTCAAGTGGCGCGCAGGCAGACATCGGCCGGCACTTTGGAAGAGCATGGCCTTGCCTGCAGGAGGCGCCACCTTGTGTTGGTTATTGATCATGACGCTGTGGTTGCCATTGCTCGATTTTGGTCGAAGCTATGCCCCCTTGGTGGGCAAGGTTCTGAGCCTCATGGGCGAGACAAATTGCGTTCATTATTTTGGACTCCGGCGTGCACAAGGCGCCGCATTCGAATTTCATGGCCATTTAAAACTCATCCCAGCACCCACCACCCAACAAGACAAAACAAGCGATGCACAATGCGCTTGGCTGATGGTGGACACCCAAGCATTGGATGCCTTGCCCAAGCAAGTTGACATGAGCGCTTGGACCCTACACGCCACGGTCAAACGGCCCTCTGACAACAACGAGAACATCGTTTTGTATCGACGCCATGCCTTGCCCTGACCCCCTGAATGTTTGAAGCGCGCACCCTCCTTCGGCATGCCTCGACCGTGTTAATTGGTCAATTGGCGGTCATGGCATTTGGCATTGCAGACACCTTCATTGCAGGTCAATTCAGCACCTCTGCACTGGCGGCGCTTTCAGTGGGGTCGGCCATTTACATCAGCGTCTATGTGGCTTTGAATGGTTTGATTCAAGCGCTGTTGCCAGTGTGGTCTGAGCTTCGAGGCGCAGGCGCAAAGGCCGCGCTAGGTCAATCGGTGCGCCAAGCCTTGTACCTTTGTTTGGTGGTGAGTGTGTTGGGCACCTTGGCTTTGTTGTTCCCAGACCCTTGGCTTGCGCACACCCAAGTGCCTGTTGAATTACAAGACGACGTTCGAGCTTACCTGCGCATTTTGGCCATCGCGGTAGGCCCATCCTTGTTGTTTCGAATGTTTGCCACTCTGAACCAAAGCTTGGGCATGCCCATGTGGATCACGGGCCTTCAATTGGCAGCATTGATCATGAAGGTGCCCTTGTCACTTTGGTTCACATTGGGTGGTTTGGGGCTTCAAGCGCAAGGGGTGGTGGGTTGTGCATGGGCCACTTTGCTGGTCAACCTGTGGCTCATGGGCATGAGCATTTGTTTGTTAAGAATTCGAACGGTGTACCAAGAATTTGAAATTTGGCACCCCTTGGAAGCCCCTCATTTTCAGACCCTGAAAAATTTCTTGCGCCTGGGCATTCCGTCTGCCTTGTCCTTGATGGTGGAAGTCACGGCATTCACCATGATGGCCCTGTTCATTTCTAGACAAGGCTTGGTCGCTGCTGCCAGCCATCAAATAGCCACCAGTGTGGCCACCGTGCTTTACATGGTGCCACTGGCATTGGGCATTGCTTGCAGCAGCAGAGTGGGTTTCTGGCTTGGCGCCAATGAACCCAGACGTGCACAGCAAGCGGCCCATACCGGTCTCAAACTGGCTTTGCTCTTGGCCATTTTCTGCAGCGCCAGCCTGGCCATTTTCAAAAACATTTTGGCATCTTGGTTTTCGACTGACCTTGCCGTATCGCTGGCCGCTGCCACCGTTTTAGGTTGGGTTGCGCTTTATCACTTGGTGGACGCCCTGCAAGCAGTCTGCGCCTTTATTTTGCGGTGCTATCGCATCACCTTGTTGCCCTTGATCATTTACAGCGTGATGCTGTGGGGCGTGGGGCTTTATGGGGCCTGTGTTTGGGCTTATGAAGGCCTGCTTTCATGGCCAGCCAAGCCAGAGGTGTCTACTTTTTGGGCTGCCAGCAGCGCGGCGCTTGTCATAGTGAGTTTGGCTTTTGTCACTTTGGTGCTGTGGGTGGCACGGCAACGCAGAATTTAAAGGTCAAGGGCTCAAGGGTTCTCATGAGCCGCCACCAACTTGGAAAGCAAGCTGACAAACACCTCGGCCTCTCTGGCGTTGAGCGGGTGGAGTAATTTGTTTTGGACTCGCTCGACCGCTTGCTTCATTCGCAAAGTGGCTTCTTGGCCCGAAGGTGTGAGCCACAGCAACTTTCTTCGTCGATCTAAGGGGTCGGCTTCACGTTGAATCCAGCCCTTCGCCTCCAGCCGACCAATCACGGCCCCTGAAGTGGCCGCATCAAATGCCACCCGGCCTGCCAATGTAATTTGATCGCCGCCTGGGGTGTCCATGACCGCATTCAACAATGCAAATTGAACGGGGGTCACGTCTTCAGCGCCCAATTCAGCCATGAACAAAGCCACCGCGATTTGCTGGGCCCGTCGAACCAAATGACCTGGTGCTTGGGCAAAATCAAAACTTTGCATCGTGTTGAGAAATCAGAGTCGGTGTCGAAAGAAAAAATGTCGTTGTTAATAAGTATACTTACCAAAAGCATGTGAACATCCAACCCACATCCATACTGAATTATTCGCCTGAAAGGTTTCTATGAGTTTCGTTTTTCCCGCTAAGCCCGCGCCTTCCGTGTCCATATTGGGACAAGCCGAGCGCTTTCCCGTTCGACGCATTTATTGCGTGGGACGCAACTACGAAGAGCACGCCAAGGAAATGGGTTTCACGGGTCGTGAACCACCCTTCTTTTTCATGAAACCCACTGATGCATTGGTGGTTGTGGATGACGGCGAGACAGGTCAGATGGCCTACCCCAGCTTGACCCAAAATTTGCACCATGAAATTGAATTGGTGGTGGCCATTGGTGTTGGCGGCCGAAACATCAAAGCCGCCGACGCTGAAAAGCACATCTTTGGCTATGCGGTGGGTTTGGACATGACACGACGCGACCTTCAAAACGAAATGAAAAAACTCGGTCGCCCATGGTGCATTGGCAAAGCCTTTGATGAGTCTGCACCCATGGGTCCCATCACGCCCATTGGCAAAGCAGGCAACGTCAATCAAGCAGATTTTGACTTGTTGGTGAATGGCGCAATGCGCCAGCGCAGCAATGTGTCCAAACTCATTTGGAACGTGGCTGAAACCATTGAGCATTTATCTGCCGCATGGGAATTGCAGCCCGGCGATTTGATTTACACGGGCACGCCAGAAGGTGTGGCCGCAGTGGTCACGGGTGACACTTTGGTGGGCAGCATCGCTGGTTTGGGATCGCTGACTGTTAAAGTGGGTCCATCCAAATAAACCTTCATTCTTTTGAGTTATTCGCGCCCACTGATTAAACACTGCCGAGATTGTGGCTCGGCAGTACTTTATCGCCTGCCAGATGATGGCGATACCAAAAAGCGCGCAGTCTGCACCCAATGTCATTTGGTGCACTACGAAAACCCTCTCAATGTGGTGGGCACCGTGCCTTATTTGGGTGAGCGCGTGTTGCTTTGCAAAAGAAACATCGAACCGCGAAAAGGCAAATGGACCTTGCCTGCCGGCTTTATGGAGTTGGGTGAAAGCACGGCCGAGGGTGCTGCCCGCGAAACCATGGAGGAGGCCGGTGCCAACTTCAGCATGGGTAACTTATTGACGGTCATGAGCGTGCCAAGGGTGGGGCAAGTTCACCTTTATTACTTGGCCGAATTGATCAATGATGATTTCAACCCAGGCTTTGAAACGCAGGAAGCCAAAATGTTTTTGGAATCCGAAATTCCTTGGGACGAGCTGGCATTTAGAACTGTTCAGGAAACTTTGAAACTTTATTTTTCAGACAAAACATCTGGCCACTTTGGCGTTCACGCTTTCAATATTGATTGACAGTATTTAATTGAAGGCCACTTTGGATGTATCCTAGGCTAGTATTTTTATTGAAAGAATCTCTATGTACAAACTTATTGTGACGGGTGTCTTGAGCACCTTGGCCTTAGTCTCCATGGCTCAAACAGCAGCCCCTTCAGCCCCCGTGGTGCCTGCGGCGCCTGCCCAAACTCAGCCAGCGCAGCCGGCACCAGCAGCGGCTGCAAGCCCGGCGACCAAGGCTTCAGCTGATGCGCCCAAAGCCAGCAAAAAAACTGCCAAGAAAAAAAAGAGCAAGGCTAAAAAGAAAGCCGCTTAATTTTTCAAATTTTCCAAGGCCCTGCGATGCAGGGCTTTTTTTTGACCATGCCTTGTCAAACTTGGGCGAAAATAGCGCGGTGGCAATTCCTCAGTCTTTCATTCAAGAGCTTCTTTCCCGCGTTGATGTGGTGGAGGTGGTGGGCCGTTATGTGCAGCTCAAAAAAGGCGGCGCCAACTTGATGGGGCTTTGCCCCTTCCACGGCGAAAAATCACCCAGCTTCACGGTCAGCCCCACTAAACAATTTTTCCATTGCTTTGGTTGCGGGAAAAATGGCAATGCCCTTGGTTTTCTCATGGACCATGCAGGCATGACCTTCATAGAGGCCGTCAAAGACTTGGCACAACAAACGGGCATGACGGTGCCAGAAGACGACCTGTCCCCCCAAGACCGCGCAAAGGCCGCTGAACAAAAACAAAAACAAAACACCTTGGCTGACGTGCTTGAAAAAGCGGGGGAAAGCTATCGCCAGCATTTAAAAAGCACGCCCAAAGCCGTTGAGTATTTAAAAGGACGCGGATTGTCGGGCCAAATTGCCAAGCGATTTGGCTTGGGCTACTCGCCCGAAGGCTGGCGCAGTCTGGCCAGCGTCTTTCCCGACTATGACGACCCGCATTTGGCAGAAAGTGGCTTGGTCATTGTGAACGAAGAGGATGGCAAACGATACGACCGATTTCGTGACCGCATCATGTTTCCCATTCGCAACGTCAAGGGAGATTGCATTGGCTTTGGCGGCCGTGTGCTAGGCACTGGCACACCCAAATATTTAAATTCGCCTGAAACACCCCTCTTTCACAAAGGTCGCGAGTTGTATGGCTTGTTTGAGGCCCGCGACAGCATTCACAGCGCAGGCTATGTGCTGGTGACAGAGGGCTATATGGACGTGGTGGCTTTGGCCCAATGGGGATTTCCCAATGCTGTGGCCACCCTGGGTACAGCTTGCACACCCGATCATGTTCAGAAGCTGTTTAGATTTACCGACTCGGTGGTGTTTGGCTTTGATGGCGACAACGCAGGCCGTCGAGCGGCCAGAAAGGCGCTCGATGGCGCGCTCAGTTATGCAACGGATGTTCGAAGCATCAAGTTTCTTTTTCTGCCCCAAGAGCACGACCCCGACAGCTACATTCGAGAGTTAGGGTCGGAGGCCTTTTCAGCTGCCGTGGCAGCGGCCATGCCCTTGTCCAAGTTTTTAATTGAAGTGGCCTCAGAGGGCTGCGAGATGCAGTCGGCAGAAGGCCGAGCCCGCCTCTCTAGCAATGCCAGCCCGCTATGGCGAGCCCTGCCCGATGGCGCTTTGAAGCGACAGTTGTTGGCGGAGTTGGCCCAATTGATTCAATTGGACCCCGCCGAGCTTGCCGGCCTGTGGATGGGCGCCGCCGACGCAAGGCTTCAAGCCGCTTCACAAAGTGCAGCCTTTGACCCGGAAGGTATGTCCTCACCATTTCAAGCCACCCCAGTTCGTACCTACCCCATGGCCCGTGGTCGAGCCCGTCCCGACGGAAAGTCTTGGCAGAAGGATGGCAGCGGCAAATGGCGGCTAATTGATGCAGCGCATGCACCCCATTTTGAAAGCCTTGGCCCCAGAGCCCAACCCGCCAGCAGGCCGGATCATGCAATTCGCCTTTTGCTTTCAAGCATGACCCTCTGGGAAAGCCTGACACCAGAGGATCAAGTCTTGTTGAGCGAGCTGACCGGACAACATGGCGCTTTAATTCGCTGGCTAGAAAGTCAATTCCACGACCATGGTCCCTTGGCTTGGGGTACGCTCCAATCTGAAATCAAGGGCTTGGCCATGGAACCCCTTGCGACCAAGTTGATGGGCTCGCACATGCCCGCCAATCCTGAAGCAAATTCAGACGCAGAGCCTGGCGAGGCCCATTTAGAGCTTCGCCTCCTTTTGAACCTGATGCACATCGATCGACTTAAATCGATGGAAACCGAGGCCTTGAAAGTTGCCGAGTTGAGCCAAGACCCTGAAGCACTTCTGCGATGGCGAGAACTTCATTTGAGGCGAAGAGCCTTCATGGAAACAGAAAAAAAATCTTGATCTCTTTACCCTGACTGGGTATAATCCAACGCTCAGGCAAGAGCGACAGCAGCACCTCCGGACCCGGCCAACGCCACAGCGCGACTCCCCCAAAGGGAAGGCCTCATCACCGCAAGGACTGCACTCCAAATGTTCGCCCAGACATCTTGCCTCTAAGCCCTTGCATTTTTAAATACCTGTTTCAGGTGTTTTTTTGCATTTCATCTCGCGCCAGAATTTGTGGCGCAGCGTTTGTTTCCAAGTCAGTTTGAAGTATTGAGGTTCATCATGCCCGCTCAAAAACCGAAGAAGCCCGTTAAAGCACAAGCCAAGTCTGGCGCAAAGAAATCCTTGAAGCCTGTTGGCAAAGTCGTGGCCAAGCCCGCTGCTAAAACCTTGGCCAAAGCTTCGGCCAAACCCGTTCAAAAAACTTTGTCAAAGCCTGTTGTCAAATCTGTTGTTAAACCTGTCGCAAAACCTGTGGCAAAAACAAAAGCCAAGACCAGTCCTCAACCAAGTTCCAAGCTGGTTGCCAAGCCTAGCGCAAAGCAAATTGCAAAGCCCGCTGCCAAACCAGCGCTCAAGGCCAACGCCAAAACAAGTCCGGTGAAAGCCAAGCCAAGCGCCAAAGTCGTTGCCAAAGTCGTTGCGAAGGTGCCGCCCAAGGCGCCGCTCAAGACGACTGCCAAAACCGTGGTTAAAACTGCGGTCAAAACAACGACCAAAACCACAGGCAAAGCCCTTGCACCGGCACAGAAAGTCAGTTCAGTGCCCGCATCAAAAAAAGCAGTTCCCGTCAAAGCAAACGATCAAAAAACAATCGCGCCTGCGCTCAAGCCTAAAGCGCCCGCCACAAAATCTGTCAAAACAACGCCCCCAGTGGTCTCAGAGACGGCCGCATCGGCCAAGCGCGGACGCAAGCCCAAAGCAGCGACACCCTTGCCAGAAGACGCAGACCTTAGCGACATAGAAGACGATTTGGTGGGTGAGCCCGTTGCAGAAACGACCGAGAAAGTCAAACCCCTGCGCATGAAAATCAGCAAGGCCAAAGAACGGGCCTTGATGAAAGAATTTGGTTTAGATGAAACCGTTTTGTCTGAAGAAGACATGGCCAAACGCCGTCAACGCCTAAAGGCCTTGATCAAGCTGGGCAAAACGCGTGGCTATCTGACCCACGGCGAAATTTCTGACCACTTGCCCGACAAGCTGGTTGATGCCGAAACCCTTGAAGTGGTCATTGCCACTCTCAACGATTTGGGCGTGGCTGTTTACGAACAAACACCCGATGCCGAAAGCCTCATCATCACAGACAACGCCCCTACCGGCTCCACTGAAGAGGAAGCGGAAGAAGCAGCGGAGGCTGCCTTGTCTACCGTGGACAGCGAATTTGGTCGTACCACCGATCCTGTGCGCATGTACATGCGTGAGATGGGCACTGTTGAATTGCTGACGCGTGAAGGTGAAATTGAAATCGCCAAGCGCATTGAAGGCGGATTAATGAACATGATGACAGCGATCAGTGCATCGCCTGCCACCATCTCCGAAATCTTGCGCCTGGCCAATGAGATTCGTGAAGGAAAGATCGTCATCTCCACTGTGGTGGACGGCTTCTCCAATATCAACGAGGCCGATGACTATGTGGCCGAAGAAGATTTTGACGAATTTGATGAGTCTGATGACGACGACGGCAAGGGCGGCTCAAAGGCCTTGACCAAGAAACTGGAAGAGTTGAAAAACCAGGCCCTCGAACGTTTTGATCGCATCACCGAACTTTTCGAAACAGTGCATAAGATTTATGACAAAGAAGGTTGGGGCACACCCGCCTACCAAAAGGCACAGGCCGCTTTGTCTGAAGAACTGATGACCATCCGCTTTACAGCCAAGACCATTGAGAAGCTGTGCGACATGGTGCGCGGCCATGTGGATGACGTTCGAAAGAAAGAACGTGAACTGCGTCGCATCATTGTGGAGAAATGCGGCTACCCGCAAGACTTGTTCATTGCCGATTTCAGCGGTCGCGACAAATCCAATCAGCGAATCAAGTCACACTTGCTCGATTTGAAATGGATCGAAAAACAAGCTGCTGCTGGCAAGCCTTGGAGCACGGTCATGGGCCGCAACATACCGCCTGTGCAAGACTTGCAGCAAAAACTCACAGACTTGCAATCTCGCGTGGTGGTGCCTTTGGACGAACTCAAAGACATTAACAAACGCATGAACGCGGGTGAGCGTGCGTCACGCCATGCCAAAAAAGAGATGATCGAAGCCAATTTGCGCTTGGTCATTTCAATTGCCAAAAAATACACCAACCGTGGCTTGCAATTTCTTGATTTGATTCAAGAAGGCAACATCGGCTTGATGAAGGCCGTTGACAAGTTCGAGTACCGCCGTGGCTACAAGTTCTCTACCTACGCCACTTGGTGGATTCGCCAGGCCATCACGCGCTCTATTGCTGACCAAGCCCGCACCATCCGCATTCCGGTTCACATGATTGAGACCATCAACAAGATGAACCGTATTTCTCGTCAGCACTTGCAAGAATTTGGTTTCGAGCCCGATGCCAGTATCTTGGCCGAGAAGATGGAAATTCCGGAAGACAAGATTCGCAAGATCATGAAGATTGCCAAAGAGCCTATCTCCATGGAAACGCCTATCGGTGACGACGACGACAGCCACTTGGGCGACTTCATTGAAGACAGCGCCAACACAGCGCCTATCGATGCGGCCATGCAAGCCGGCCTGCGCGATGTGGTCAAAGACATTCTGGACAGCCTGACACCGCGTGAAGCCAAAGTGCTGCGCATGCGTTTTGGCATTGAAATGTCAACCGACCACACGCTGGAAGAAGTGGGCAAGCAGTTTGATGTGACACGCGAGCGCATTCGTCAAATTGAAGCCAAGGCACTTCGCAAATTAAAGCACCCCAGCCGCAGCGACAAACTGCGCAGCTTCATTGACACCATGTAAAAGACGCACTGTGGCAGTGCGGAACTTTTAAAAAAAAGCCTTCACAGCCAAAGCTGGAAGGCTTTTTTTCTGAAGGTCAAATTAGACGTTTAGGCTTACTCGCTGGCCAAAATGATGGCAGCTCCCATGGCCAACACACCGCCAGGGACGCCCCAATTCGATTTTTCTTGAGGTTGCTCTTTCGTCACAGGATCGCGGTTGACTGACAGTTTTGGACGACGAGCATCAATCACTCTGGCCACACCTGTCTCGCCAATGATTTGTTTGGTGAGTTCAACCAAGGCACCCTGCGCAATTCGCACGGAGACACGATTTTCAGTGGTCTCCAGCAAGCGAACAATTTCCTCAGTCGTTTCAAGCGTCCAGGCTTGGCGCCATTTTTTCTGAGCAGCTTGGGTCAACCAACGACCAGTATGCCGATTCAATCGAGGGGGGCACGAAATCAAGACCCAGTTGGCACGGCTGCTATGACTGCCATCAGTGGGCAACATGGGAACCAACTGTTGGAGTGCGTACTGCTTGTCGTCGATGTAAACAATGAATGTTTCCATTTTTTCTCTCCTGGTGAATGAAAGGGTTTAAGTTGATTGCGTCTCTGTGTCGTTTTGAACTTGTTGACGAGTTGCCCACCAACCCGTACCGAGAACACCCGCGATGGCCAGAAAATAAGTAGCCCCGCGTGCAAGGTTGTTGATGAACTCTTCACCCTCAAAAAAATGGGCAAGGAGCTTTTCATTGATGATCATTTGAGCCGCCGTAAAGGCCAACACTGCCGCACCAATGTGAATAATCACTGGCCACTTTTCAACCAAACGTAGGACCAGCTTACTGCCTAGAACCACAATGGGAATGCTGATCAGTAAGCCAAGGACAACCAAGTCAAATGATCCTTGTGCAGCGCCGGCCACACCCAATACATTGTCAATACCCATCAGTGCATCGGCCACCACAATGGTTTTCATAGCGCCCCAGAAAGTGGTGGCAGCTGCACCTTGATGCTCGCCTTCTGATGTATCTGAAATAAGTTTGAAAGCAATCCAAAGCAGCCCCAAGCCACCCACCAACATGAGTCCAGGAATTTGGAGAAGCCAAACCACACCCACCGTCATCACTGAGCGAACAACGATGGCGCCTACAGTGCCCCAAATGATGGCTCTGTTTTGATGCTCGGGTGGCAGATTACGCGCAGCAAGCGCAATGACGATGGCGTTGTCGCCCGCTAAGACCAAATCAATTAAAACGATGGCCAGCAAAGCTGACCACCAAGGTATAGAAAACAGTTCCATGGAAGACCTTGTAAAACGATCAGACAAGCCATAGGCAAAAGCCTGTGGCACGAGAGATCGAAGGTCTTGCTTTGCTTGTTATAAATCAGTTATGTGCCCAACAAACCGGAAGATAAATCTTCGTACTGACGATCTGTTGACTTCTAAGTGCTGCCTAAGGGCGAGATCTGACACAAAGAAGTTGAGCTACTCCCCAACGATTCACGTATTAAAAGTGAGCTTGGCCCAATTGCCAATCTTCTGATTGAAAAAGCCCAGATTTTTTAGGGCTATTGCCGTTTTCAGTGTGTGGGGCTGACTTGCGTATTTTGCGTCACTTCAGCCAACATGGTTGGCGTTCCTTGCACTGCAGCCCTCTGCATCAAGTGCTTGACTGCGCGCATGCCGCCCAACTCCTCGCCGCCGCCAGCCCTTCCGGGGCCGCCATGTTTAAGTGAGGGCAAAGGAGAGCCGTGCCCAGTCGATTCGGCCGAGGACTCACTGTTGAGGATGTGCAAGCGACCATGCCATGCGGCCAACCGAGGAATCATTTGGGCCACCACGGCAGACGATTGCGTGACCACGGAAGCTACCAGACTTCCCTTTCCGCGCTTGGCCAATTCAATGGCTTCTTCCAAGTTGTTGTAAGGCATTAAGGTGCTGACCGGGCCGAAGGCTTCCAGGTCGTGGACGCTTGAAGTGCTGAGGGGCTGATGGCACAACAGCAAAGTAGGCTGGAAGAACGAACCTTGAGACACGCCTTCACCCTCTACTTTGAATTGGGCATCGCCGCCAAAGACCAACTCAGTGCTTTGCCGCAACATGGTCACTCGCTCGGCCACATCGGCTTGCTGTGCTAATGAGGCCAATGCGCCCATCTTGACGCCCTCCACCGAAGGGTCGCCGACCACCACCTTGGCCAAGCGCTCTCTCATTTTGGTGGCCACGGCATCAAGGTGTTGGGCTGGGACGATGGCACGCCGAATGGCGGTGCATTTTTGTCCTGCTTTGATGGTCATTTCACGGACCACTTCTTTCACAAACAAATCGAATTCCTCATGGTCAGGTGTGACGTCGTCAGCCAGAATGGCGCAATTCAAAGAGTCGGCTTCAGCATGAAAGGGAATGCTGTTTCGAACCAGATTGGCATTCACCCGCAATTTGGCTGCAGTGTCTGCAGAGCCAGTGAAAGTGACCACGTCAGCCACATCCAAACGGTCTAACAAATCGCCCGTACTGCCAACCACCAACTGCAACGAGCCCTTGGGCAGAATGCCAGACTGGTCGATCATTCGAACCAACGCCTCGGTCAAGTAACTGGTGGCTGTGGCAGGTTTGCCGATGCAGGGCATGCCCGCCAAAAAAGTAGGCGCGAATTTTTCCAACAGTCCCCAAACAGGAAAATTAAATGCGTTGATGTGCACGGCAACGCCGCTGCGTGGCACCAAAATGTGCGTCCCCGCAAAGGTGTTTTTCTTGCCCAAGGACATGACGGGGCCTT
>Ga0209401_1000281_pt1 | contig 35000 bp, 29 predicted proteins | sample M_140807_MF_Meta_FD_187318 | JGI IMG/M metagenome (GOLD analysis project Ga0209401, IMG submission 187318) | Freshwater microbial communities from Lake Montjoie, Canada to study carbon cycling - M_140807_MF_MetaG (SPAdes) (version 2) | ecosystem: Environmental > Aquatic > Freshwater > Lake... | reverse complement strand
AATGCAAGCGCAGCAGATACCGCGTTCGGTGCCCGTTCAGGTGAGAATAAAACAAAGCTTGCTAAGGCTGATTGAAATAAGCCATCAGTTAACTGACCACTCCAACGGATTGTCAGAATCCGATTTAATCTTGAGCCTTTGCCAACTGGCCAAATCCCCATAAGGGCAAGCGTAGTAATTAATTTAGGATTAACCTTGGATCTTATGTTAGCCACGATGCGATCTTCCATTGATTACTCCCTGAGTAAACGGCGCACCCTAATTGCACTCTTTCAAGGTGCGGCAAGCGCCATGGATGCTTGTGATGCTGATCCTTATTTAAGAAGAGCAGCTAAATATCATGGCGAATTAACCAAACGGCCTTGCCCTGTTTGCAAGAAATTTAAGATTGTTGATTTGCGCTATGCCTTCGGCGATCAACTCGGCCAATACTCAGGTCGAATTAAGAATCAAGATGAGTTAAACCAAATGCAAAGTGAATACGGTGAGTTTCGCGTGTATGTTGTGGAGATCTGTACCGATTGCCACTGGAATCACCTAGTGGAATCCTTTTTATTAGGAGATGGGATATATCGAAAGCCACCACGGAAGGTGCACACCTTATTAGATGATGATTAACGGGTAATCTTGCCGCGTGAGCAATCTTGTAGAAAAACTACCTAGGCTAGGTTTTTTAGCCGCCGGTTACGCATTTGTTGGCGGAATATTTCTCTTTGGTTTTGCCTACTTCACAGTTTCAATTCCAGATCCCAATGCATATGTAAATAGCCAAGCTACAATTATTCAATATGCAGATGGCACAGAAATTGGCCGAATAGGTTCTGAAAATAGAACCGTGGTAACTCTGGCTGAAATTCCAGTGCAGGTAAGAAATGCGGTGATGGCCGCTGAAGATAGAAACTTTTATTCAAATCGAGCAGTTAGCCCAATCGGTATTGCTAGAGCGGTTTGGAATAACTTAAGAGGTGGTTCATTACAAGGTGGATCAACAATCACGCAGCAATATGCCAAGACAGCCTTTTTAACACCAGAGCGGTCTATTCAGCGAAAAATTAAAGAGTTAGTAATCGCAATAAAATTAGAAAATCAATTCACTAAAGATGAAATTTTAGAAAATTATTTAAACACTATCTATTTTGGTCGCGGATCATATGGCGTTCAGACCGCATCCCAAGTTTATTTTGGTACCACAGTTGATAAATTAACAACTGCCCAATCTGCGGTATTAGCAAGTATTCTGCGAAGCCCAGGTCTTTATGATCCAGGGTTTAAAAAAGAGAATTTACCTAGATTAGAAAAAAGATTTACCTATGTTATTGATGGCATGGTTGACGCCGGATGGCTAGAGAAGGAAAAAGCAGCAAAATTAAAGTTTCCAATAATTAATCCAAGAATTACCTCAGGCGCTCTTGCTGGGCCAAAAGGATATGTTATTTCTTGGGTAGAGCGAGAGTTAAATCAACTTGGTTTTACCGATGAGCAGTTGATGATTGGTGGTTACATTATTAAAACCACTTTGGTAAAGGACGCACAAGAGGCAGCGGTTGCAGCGGTTAATAAAGAAGCACCAACTAAAGCACCAGAAAATCTACACATTGGACTAGTTGCAATTAAGCCTGGCACTGGTGAGATTTTGGCAATGTATGGTGGTCAGGATTATTTGAAGTACCAATTTAATGCTGCAACACAAGGTATTACTTCAGGTGGTTCATCATTTAAAGCTTTCACTTTGGTGGCAGCACTTGAGGAAGGAATTCCATTATCTTCAATATGGAATGGTGATTCACCAAAGGTTTATGACGATGGCATTGGCCGGCCATATCAAGTAAACAATTATGGCGGTGAGGGCTGGGGAAATATGTCCCTGCTAACTGCAACTGAAAAATCTGTAAACACTATTTATGTTCCACTTGGCATGAAGGCTGGATTAGAAAAAGTAGTAGATGTGGCACGTCGTGCTGGAATTCCAGATGCAATTGAAATGGTTGCCTCCCCTTCAGTATCTCTTGGCGCTGCCAGCCCACATGTAATTGATTTAGCAAATGCTTACGCAACATTTGCAGCACAAGGTGTTTATGCAAAACCATTTATTATCAACGAGGTACAAGGACCAAATAAAGGAATTTTGTATCAGGGAAGAATTCAAGCCCAAGAGGTATTTAGAAAAGATGTAATGGCAGATTTAACTTACGCTTTAAGTAAAGTAACTACCTCAGGAACTGCAGCAGTAGTTGGCTCTCGAGTAGCCAGACCTACTGCAGGTAAAACTGGTACATCAAATGACAATGCATCTGCCTGGTTTAATGGTTACACACCAGAGGTTGCAGCCTCTGTTGCTTTCTACCGTGATGATGCAACTCAATCTTTAAATGGAATTGGTGGTCTAACTTCTGTAACTGGTGGCTCCTTCCCAGCTCGAATATGGGCAGAGTTTGTAAAAGGATATTTAAAGAAATCTCCAGTACAGGAGTTTCCAGCCCCTGCATATATTGGTGGTACTGAAGCAATTAATTTCATTAATTCAGTTCCACAAATGGATCCAGCATTAATCCCTCCTTCACCATCACCATCTAAGAAAAAGAGATAATACTTGCTTACCAAAACGGTAAGTAGATCCTTTGCAGCAGTTGTTCTGCTTTGTGCGCTTATTTCATTTTTAAAATTTAATCATTGCCGTCTTAATGATTTCACCACTCCAGATAATTATGTGCATGCCTGTTATACCGATATTCCAGCACTCTTTTCAGAACGTGGCTTAGATGCCAACACTTTTCCCTACCTTTCGGCGACAAACTCTTTTGAATATCCACCTGTTATTGGTTTAGGTAATTGGTTAATCTCATTTATCACACCAGCGTCTGACTCTCATCGATTCTTTTTTGATATTAATGCCGTAATTATTATCATCCTATTTTTAATCTCAGCATTTATAGTCAGAAAAATAAAGCCGCAATACCAGTACATATTTCCATTAGCGCCAGCAGTAATCGCCTCGCTATTTATTAATTGGGACATGTGGGCGGTAGTTACCACTCTTGCTGCTATTTACTATTTTGATAAGAAAAAGTATGAACAAAGCGCGATTTTCTTAGGCATCTCTATTGCCACCAAATTCTTCCCAATTGTTTTACTCCTTCCCATTGCAATTATTTTTTATCGCAGCATCCAACTAAAACAGCTTTTCCGATATCTACTTACCACCTTTAGTTTTTGGGGAGCAATTAACATCCCTATTGCAATTGTCTACTTCGACGGCTGGTGGCGATTTTTCAAGTTAAATCTAGAACGTGGGGAGGACTTTGGTTCTATTTGGTATGCGCTGTCACTACTTGATCTAGGTGCGCCAAATCTTGATCTACTTTATCCATTTATCTCACTTGTTTGCTTTGCGCTCTTGGCTTACTACCTACTAAAAATTCCTAACTTGCCAAACTTAGCTGCTGTTGCTTTATTTGCAGTGGTAATTTTTACGACCTTAAGTAAGGTGTATTCACCACAGTATGTATTGTGGCTAACACCCCTTGCAGTTATTGCATTACAAAATAGTAGGCAATTAATATCATTTTGGTTTTGGCAAGGGTGTGAAATTATTTATCACCTAGCAATCTGGCAGTACTTAGCTCTGTTTTCTACTGCGCAATTTGGATTACCAGCTGGTGGTTATGCAATCGCATCCTTGCTGCGGGTTTTAGGGGTGAGCATTTTTACCTATCGATTGATGCGGGATTTATCTGCCCCCTCCACAGGAAGAAAAGATTAATTTCCCTCTTTTTACCCCTTTGGCTACCCTTAGCCTCAACACCTGCCGCGGAAATTCCGTGGCCGCTTTAGTCCAGAGGTGGTTTAACAAATGCGTCGCTATGAACTCATGGTCATTTTAGATCCTGATTTAGAAGAGAAGACCGTTGCCCCAAGTCTTGAGACTTATCTTAAGATCATTAAAGAAGGCGGCGGAAAAGTAAACAAGTTAGATATCTGGGGTAAGCGCCGGATGTCCTTTGAAATAAATAAAAAGGGCGAAGGTATTTACGCAGTTATCGATATGCAATCTGAGCCAGCACCAGTTAAAGAGTTGGATCGCCAACTTAATTTAAATGAGTCAGTGCTTAGAACTAAAGTTGTTCGTCCAGAGTAATCCCCAACAAATAAATAACAAGCATCTAACGCAGATAAGGGAGAAATAAAAATGGCAGCAGGCGATACCAACCTAACCATGATCGGTAATTTGGTTAATGATCCAGAGTTGCGCTTCACACCAAGTGGAGCTGCAGTTGCAAAATTTACTGTGGCATCAACACCTCGTTACTTAGATAAAACCACAAATGAGTGGAAAGATGGCGATAGTCTCTTTTTACAATGCCAAATTTGGCGACAAGCTGCAGAGAATGTGGCTGAGTCACTAACTAAAGGCATGCGCGTAATTGTCTCCGGACGATTAAAGCAACGCTCTTATGAAACTAAAGAGGGTGAAAAGCGCACAGTGTTTGAGGTTGAAGTTGATGAGGTTGGACCTTCACTTCGCAATGCAACAGCTAAAGTTACAAAAACAGTAAGAGCAGCCGGCAATAGCAATACTTACAACGCAGCAGCCGGTAATACACCAAGTGCGTCAACTGATGATCCTTGGTCAGCAGCCCCAGTAGGCGGCGGTTGGTCAACGACACCAAGTGATGACACACCACCTTTTTAAAACCAAAACAAACCATTCCTGTTTTAAATAACAGGGCCCTAACTTAAGGAGCACCACAGTGGGAGCAAGAAGTAATAAAACGCTTAGAGAAAAAGCTAAGCAATCAAAGTCAGCAGCAGCCGCTGCTGCGATGAAGAAGTTCAAAAAGAAGCCATGCTCTTTTTGCCGCGACAAGGTGACATATATTGATTACAAAGATATTGCCACGCTTCGCAAATACATTACCGATCGAGGCAAGATTCGCTCTCGACGTATTACTGGGGCATGCACCCAACACCAACGAGCAGTAGCCGCTGCGGTTAAAAATAGCCGCGAAATGGCGCTTCTGCCTTACACCTCAACCGCGCGATAAGGAGAAAAAATAAAATGAAATTAATCCTTACTCGTGAAGTATCAGGCCTTGGTGGCGCAGGAGATGTTGTAACTGTTAAAGATGGTTACGGCCGCAATTTTCTATTGGCTAGAGGCTCTGCAATTCTGTGGACCAAAGGCGGGGAAGGTCAGATTGAGGGAATCAAGCGCGCTCGCACAACACGTGAGATCCGAGATCTAGATCATGCCAAAGAGATCAAAACCAAGCTTGAAAAAGCTAATGTGATTGTCAAAGTAAAAGTTGGCGGAACTGGATCTATGTTTGGTTCAGTTACCGACAAAGCAATAGTTGCAGCAATTAAGAGTGCAACTAGTGAGACTATTGATCGTCATAAGATCAAGATGGATAAGCACATTAAAAAGGTTGGCAAGTACACAATCAAGATTGCACTTGAATCTCAGGTTGTGGCAAATGTGCCTATTCATGTAGTTTCTTAATGGCAAATAGAAATATACAGAGACAGGACATCCAGGAACTCAGAGGCATTTCAGTATTAGCAGTAATCCTATTTCATGCTTCAAAAAATAATTTTGAGATGGGTTATCTAGGAGTTGATGTTTTCTTTGTCATCTCTGGGTTCGTGGTAACTCCACGTATTCTGGATATATTTAATTCAAATCAAAAGCCCGGTAATAAGAGGGTTATTTCCAAGCTTTATTTATTTTATAAAAAACGATTCTATAGATTGGCTCCTGCTTTAGCTTCAAGCTTGATACTAACCTCAATACTTTTTCTACTATTCATCAATATAGACGAGCATAAGAGTTTAGCTAGGCAAGGACTTTCAGCAATATTTATTTTTGGAAATTTCAACGCTTATAAATACAACGGCGAATATTTCGCCACAAACACAAATCCACTTTTGCATACTTGGTCATTATCTGTAGAAGAACAGATATATCTTGCACTACCATTAATTTTGGCAATATTTTATTCAATTACAAAGAAAGTTTATACATTTGTATACATTTTACTAGGAGCATTGAGTTTTTCCATTTTTATATTTGCAGAAAAATTATATGTTTTTTACTCTAAAATTGGAATTGAGCTGATCTCGCAATTTTCTTTCTATTCTCCCATAGACAGGTTTTGGCAATTCAGCATCGGGGGTCTAGTCTTTATACTTACTAATAAGAAAAGAACAAACTCTTCTGACTTTTTTGAAAAAATTATAATCCTTGTTTTTCTTTTCACACTACTTTTTATACCCACAGAATTAAGCTTTAAGATGAGTTCGATAATGATTTGCTTCGCGTCAGCGCTAGTAATACATTTTAAAAGCGTAGAGGTTCTACCTTTTGTGATTAGACAACAATTTAAGTTTTTAGGTGACAGATCTTACTCAATTTATCTTGTCCATATGCCGCTTATTCATTTAATAAATCATTCAGATCCAATTTCCGGCATCTTTAAAAACAGCTCTAGCGCGCTCGTTATTTTTGCCAAGATAACTATAAGTGTGGTTATTGGAACTTTGAATTACTCTTTAATTGAAAAACGTTTTAGAAATATTCCTATCCGTAAAGTGCGAGTTCGGCAATCACAAATAGTTGCACCCATATTGTTAGCTTCAATTTTCACTTTAGCATTAATGTTTGTAGGCCCAGATAAAAGATACTGGGGCCTTGAAAGAAATGAGAAAAAACCAATAAATAGTTTTAGTATTAGTCAAGACTGCAGGATTTTTGGCACAGATATTTACGAGCCTTGCTTATTAAATCGTGCACCATCAAAAAGTTCTGTTCTACTAATTGGCGATTCCCAGGCGGCTTCGATAAGTGAAACAATTCTTGAAACTTCAAAAGAGTTAAACTTTAATTATTTAGTATGGACAGGACCGTCATGTCAATTTAATATTAAGAGAACTAATCGCACAGATTCCACGCCCTGCGCCAGACAGAATCATAGAATTTTTGAATATATCAAAAGTAATAGACCTAATGTAATTGTTATTGGGCAATTCGTGAATTCAACGTCAAATTTAAGTGAGCTAAGCGACAGTGTTAGAGAAATCAGGCTTTACTCAAAATACATTCTAATGATGGAAAATGTGCCAATGTTTCCCGACACAAATGATTACATGGTTAGACGTCCATTTTTAAGTACGCCATATAATGCTCCAAAGTTCTACAATGTTGATAAAATGATAAGAGACGATAAGCGCGTTTCGGACAAGTTGGCAAGTCTTGTTAAGCGAGACTCAATCAAAACATTGAATCCTCAGGACACATTTTGTAATTCGGTGGTTTGCAATAGGTTTCAAAATCAAGAGTGGCTATATTTTGATCCATCACACCTTTCTTTAGCTGGTGCAAAACTACTTAAACCAGAAATTTTTGAGTATTTGAGCAATTCTCTTTCCCGCCAAAAAACTAAATAGTTTCATCTCAAATTATGAGACTTTGAGATTAATAAGTTGTCCACATAGAAATTCTACGATCACGCTCGCTTTAATTGTGGTTTACTTGTTATTCACATTATTCATCAGTTTTACACATGTTAATCCACTACTTATCCTCATATTTTAGCGGTTAATGCACAGCTGCGTACACAAGGTTTGAGCCATAATTACCGGACAAGTTTAAAGGACATTATGTTTGCCTCCTAGGCTTAAAAAGATTAAATAGCAATGCTTTTCGCATAGTTGTCAGTGGTAGATGGGAGGGTTCTTATATGAGCATCGCAGAGTTTCCAAGTAATTCGAGCAGAGGCAAAAACAACGCTGCTGAATTTGAGCGCACACCCCCACAAGATGTAATCGCTGAACAATCTGTTTTAGGTGGCATGCTTTTATCAAAGGATGCAATCAGTGATGTTGTTGAAATTTTAAGAGAGCGTGATTTTTATCGACCAGCACATGAATTAATTTATGATGCAATTGTTGATCTTTATGGCAGAGGTGAGCCGGCAGATCCAGTAACAGTTTCAGCTGAGTTAACAAAACGCGGTGATTTAGTTAGAGCAGGTGGTGCGCCATACCTTCACACATTAATCTCCTCCGTTCCGACCGCTGCTAATGCTGGTTACTACGCAAAGATAATTCGTGAACGCGCAATCATGCGCAGACTTGTTGAAGCCGGTACCAAGATTGTCCAACTTGGTTATACCGATGAGGGTGAAGTAGATGATGCAGTTGATCAAGCACAAGCAGAGGTTTATGCAGTAACTGAAAGAAGAGAGGCAGAAGATTATGTTCAACTCTCAGAATTACTTCCGGCTGCTTATGATGAGATTGAAAAGATTTCAGCTGGCGTAATTGGTGAAGGTGTTAAAACTGGTTTTAAAGATTTAGATGCACTTACAAATGGTTTTCATCCAGGAAACATGATTGTGTTAGCTGCACGTCCAGCAGTTGGTAAATCAACACTTGGTTTAGATATTGCACGTTATGCTTCCATTCATAAGCGAGAGACCTCAGTTATTTTCTCACTTGAAATGAGCCGCTCTGAAATCACAATGAGAATGCTTTCAGCAGAGGCCCGCGTGCCACTTAACAACATTAGATCTGGTCAATTAGGTGAAGAAGAGTGGGCAAAGATGGCCCGGCGAATGGGTGAGATCTCCGACGCTCCATTGTTTATTGATGATTCACCAAACCTTTCACTGATGGAGATCAGGGCAAAAGCAAGAAGATTAAAGCAACGTCATAATTTAAAGTTAATTGTGATCGATTACCTACAACTTATGACTAGCGGTAAGCGAGTTGAAAATCGTCAACAAGAAGTCTCTGAGTTCTCTCGTCAATTAAAATTATTAGCCAAAGAGTTAAATGTGCCAGTAGTTGCTATCTCTCAGTTAAACCGTTCTCCTGAGCAGCGATCAGATAAGAAACCAATGCTTTCAGATCTTCGTGAATCTGGATCGATTGAGCAGGATGCCGACGTGGTTATCTTGCTACACCGTGAAGATTTATATGACTCACAAAATAGATCTGGTGAGGCTGATTTGATTGTGGCAAAGCATCGAAATGGACCAACTAGAACCATTACCGTTTCAGCTCAACTTCACTTGGCTAGGTTCACTGATATGGCAGCCAATTTTGCGCCATCTGAGAAGTTTGTTAAGGACAACTAAATTTTATTTAGTTCACCTGTCTTAACATTATAAATCGCACCAACAACTTCAATATTTTTTGGCAAAAGTGGGAACTGCGCAATTCTTACCAAGTCAGATTCTAAAGCAGAGATTTGATCGCTAACAGTTCTAATCTCAACACTTCTAGTATCAATGCCACTTCTTTCTAAGATGGTTGCGTGGATTTGCTCTTCCGTTCCACTTGCCATTCTGCAATCAGTATGGGGCATAACTAAAACTCTATTCACATTAAGCAAGGTAGTGGCAAGGATTAAGGTTCGAAGCACGTCTTCTGTGACTCTTGCTCCGGCATTTCTTAATATCTTGGCATCTCCTGCGTTCATACCAACAATTCGAAGTGGATCAATACGAGAGTCCATGCAAGTGACAATTGCTAATCCTTTTCTAGCCTCACCAGTTAAATCTTGGGATTTAAATCCTTTTATAAATTCAGCATTCGCTGCAAATAAATCATCAAAACCACTCATTATTGTTTAACCTGCGACCTTGCCTTATCAGCTAGATAAATTCCAACTAGCAGCACTGCGCAACCAATCAACTGCGTTGTGTTAAATGCTTCATTTAATAACCACCAAGCTATTGCGCCAGCAAACAACGGCTCAATCATGCCAATCACACTTCCAGTACTCGCTGAAAGCTCACGAATTCCAGTAACTGTTAATAGATATGGAATTACTGTGCCAACAATGATGATCCAAAGAACTAAGGCCCAGCCCGGAGCTGAGTAATTAGAAAGATTTCCCTCTAGTGAATAAGTATTAGTTAGGTATTCAAATGGGAAGTTCCACCACGGCAGCACTAATGACCAAAAGACTGCTGCAACACCAAGCCCCCAGGCCATCAAAGAAAGTGAGGTACGAGTTTGCGATAAACGATCGGCAAAGAGAAAGTAGATTGCAAGTGCGAAGGCATCAGCAAATGCCACCGCTACTCCTAGTGGATGAAGAGTTGTGCCGGTCCAAATTTGAGAGAGTAAGAAAAGGCCAGAGAAGGCACAGGCAATTCCCACCCACATAATTGGTGAGACCTGTTTCTTCTTAATAAATCTTAAGTAAAGAACGATCCAAATGGATGCGGTAAATTCAATAACTAAAGCAACTGACACATAAAGATATTTAATTGCAAAGAAGTAAAAAGAGGTCACTGCTGCAACGCCAACAACACCAAAGATAATTAAATCTTTTAATTCATCTCGTCTGGCGTAAAGCTGCTTCTTCCCGCGCATAACGGCAAAGGTCAAAAGGATAATTGCTGCGCCAACAGTTCTAATCTGGGTTAGGCGAAAAGCATCCATATCGGCTTCTCGAAGAATTTTTGCTGCTACGCCACCGAGTGCAAAACCCATTGCAGCGGTGATCATTAAGAATTCGGCGCGGTGTTTCACAAGAAGCACCTTACATTAAGTGATTAATTTAATTAAATTTAAAAGGCACTTTCAGCAATGTTCATAATTTCACCAGTCTCAGACTCAACCACAGCTCTTTCAACTGAGATGTGCGGAAGGACTGATCTAATGAAAAACTTAGCAGAGGCGATTTTGCCATTATAAAACTCAGTGTCTTTACCAGCAGTTGCTAACTTATTTTGTGCGATATCTGCTTGGCGAAGTAGCAGCCAAGCAATGATTAAGTCACCAGTTGCCATTAACAATCTTGAGGTATTAAGCCCAACCTTGTAAATCTCTTTTGGATTCTCCTGTGATTCCATTGCAACACCAACCATGTGGCCAATCATTGCTTGCACATCTTCTAGCGTTTTTAATAAAGCCTTTTTCTCTTCCGCCAGATTTCCACCAGCGGATGCAAACTTGGCTATTTCTTTACCTAAAATTGTGATGGATCGACCACGATCTCTAACAATCTTACGGAAGAAGAAATCTAAACCTTGAATAGCAGTTGTACCTTCATACAAAGTATCGATCTTGGCATCTCTTACATACTGCTCAAGTGGCCAATCGGTAGTAAAGCCAGAGCCACCAAAGATTTGCAGTGATTCAGTGCCAAGTAATGTCCAGGATTTTTCACTGCCATAACCTTTAACAATTGGCAGCAACAAGTCATTAATTAGGTGTAAATCATCAATTTTTTCTTTATCTGATCCATCTGCTTGAGCTAACTCAAATGCATCCTGAATTGAGGCTGTGTAAAGAACGAGAGCTCGCATTCCTTCAGAGTATGACTTTTGCACCATTAAAGAACGGCGGACATCTGGATGCTTAATAATTTCAACCCGTGGGCTGTTCTTATCTTTAGCAACCGTTAAATCAGGCCCTTGTACACGTGTTTTGGCGTAAGAAAGTGCTTGTTGGTAACCAGCACTTAATGTTGCAATCGCTTTAGTTCCAACCATCATGCGGGCGTACTCAATAACCTTAAACATCTGCGCAATGCCATCATGAACATCACCTAATAAATATCCAACTGCAGGCTCTTTTTCACCTAAATTCATCTCACATGTTGTTGAAACATGTAGGCCCATCTTCTCCTCTAATTTAGTTACATAAACACCATTACGTTTTCCAAGTGCGCCAGTTTCAAAATCAAACCTAAACTTTGGAATCATGTAAAGATCTAATCCTTTAGTGCCAGCAACCGCACCTTCAGGACGAGCTAAAACAAAGTGAATAATGTTTTCTGTAAGATCTGAATCTCCTGAGGTAATAAATCTTTTTGTACCAGTTATGTGCCATGTACCATCTGCTTGCTTAACAGCTTTAGAACGACCTGCGCCAACATCACTACCAGCATCAGGTTCGGTAAGCATCATGGTTGCACCCCATTGCTTATCAACCATTAACTTTGCAACCTTCTTTTGTTCTGACGTACCAAAAACATATGCAACATGAGCAAAGGCGGTACCGGAGGCATAAATATGAATTGCAGGGTTGGAACCTAAAACCATTTCGGCAATTGCCCAGCGAATTGATGGTGGAATTGATGTGCCACCTAACTCAACTGGTGCATCAATTCTCCACCACTCATTATCCATAAATGTTTTATAAGATTTTTTAAAAGATTCAGGCAGCTTTGCATCCCCAGTTTTTGGATCAAACTTAACCTCTTGGCGATCACCATCAATAAATGAGGCAGCTAAATCATTTTCAGACATTCGCTTAACCTCTTCAAGCATGCCCATTGCAGTTTCGCGATCTAAATCTTTATATATTGATTTTCCTAAAATTGATTCACGATCTAAAAGATCAAAAAGACAAAACTCAATATCGCGCAGGTTGGCTATGTAATGGCCCATGGGATAAGCATGCTACCCGCGGGTAACTTAATCAATACCCGCCAGTAGGTTTTACCCTCACAATTTTGTTATTCAGGATAGGGTCTGCGATTGTGCTACTAAGTGATCGCGATATTCGCGCAGAGATCTCCGCCGGGCGGGTAAAGGTTGAACCCTTTACCGAGGCGATGGTGCAGCCATCAAGTGTTGATGTAAGGCTAGATCGTTTTTTTAGAGTTTTTGAAAACCACAAATATTCAGTCATTGATCCATCAATTGAGCAACCAGATCTCACTCGCGAAGTAGCGGTAACACCGGATGAGCATTTTATTTTGCACCCAGGAGAGTTTGTATTAGCAAGTACCTATGAAGTAATTACTTTGCCAGATGATATTGCAGGACGTTTAGAAGGTAAATCATCATTAGGTCGCCTAGGTTTATTAACACATTCAACTGCCGGATTTATTGATCCAGGTTTTTCGGGACATATAACACTTGAGCTTTCTAATGTTGCAAATCTGCCAGTCAAGTTATTTCCTGGTATGAAAATCGGTCAACTTTGTTTAATTAAATTATCATCCCCCGCTGAGCATCCATATGGCTCAGCAGTTTATGGATCTAGATATCAAGGCCAGCGTGGTCCAACGCCATCAAAATCTTGGATGAATTTTCACAAAAGCAAGGTTGAGTAGTTACTTACTCCTGATTTAAAAAATGCAGGGTAAAAGTTGCACCATGGCCGACTTCAGATTTAACACTTACATAACCACCGTGAGCTTTCATAACCGCATCAACAATTGATAAGCCAAGTCCACTTCCTTCACCAGAGTTTCTTACCCTTGATGGATCTGCTCGATAAAATCTTTCAAAGATTCGATCCTGATCAGCTTTTGATAATCCTGGGCCTTTATCTGAAACTGCAATAGTTGTCTCACTTACTCCTTGCATTGCAGTAACACTTATTTCTGTGCCATTTGGTGTGTGAGTTCTAGCATTTGCTAATAAGTTTGCAATCACTTGATGTATGCGCTGGGAATCACCTAAAACAAATATCTCACTCGCCTCAAGATTTATTTCAATAGGATGATTTGGCCCTGCAGCTCGCGCTGAAGCCACTGCTTCCGTGATTAAGGTATTCAAATCAACTGGTTCTTTAGCTAATTCACGTGATTGATCAAGCCGGGCAAGTAGTAATAAATCTTCAACTAATGAACTCATTCGAACTGATTCTTTTTCAATTCGATTAATTAACTCTTTTGTTTTCTCCTCCCCTGCAACTGCGCCCTGTCTGTGTAATTCAGCAAAGCCGCGGATTGCAGTAAGCGGCGTGCGAAGTTCATGGGAGGCATCTGCAACAAATCTTCTTAACTTGTTTTCACTTTCGACCCTGGCAGTAAAGGACTCTTCAATTCGGGCAAGCATCGTGTTAAGTGAGGTTGTAAGACGGCCTACTTCAGTATCTGGTTTTGCTGCTGGCAAACGTGCTGAAAGATCTCCAGCAGCAATTGCTTCAGCTGTATCTTCAACAGCTTCTAATGGCTTTAAACCGAGGGCAATAATCCATCTAGCTGCCATAGCAATTGTAATTAATGCAATTAAACCTAAGATTAAAAATAGAAATCTAAGTTGGCTTAAAGTTTTATCAACCTTCTCCAATGAATCAGCAACAATTACACTTCCCATTCCAGTTGGCAACATCTGAGCAAGCGCCCTGATATCAGGCTCGCCATCTTTTCCTTCAATTGTGAAAGGACGATTTTTATATTGACTAACCTCAGCAATTTTCAGGCCAGTTACAGCAAAGTTTTTTCCACCTAACTCACCACCAACCTGGCCAATTAGGTTTCCATCAATATCAAGCAAGGTAATTGAGGTTGCAGTTGGCACGCCACGAAGTGGTTCTAAGATTTTAAAGGGTGAGTTTTTATCATCTGCTTCAAGGGGTGCAATACCTGCACGATCTAAACGATTTAGAGAGGTGTTTGAAATATTAATTAATTGATCATCTACTTGTGAGATTAGGTAGGTGCGAAGGGCAGCATTTGCTGCAAAGTCTGAGGCAATAATTGCAAAGCTAGCTAGAACAACAGAGGCCAAGATAAGCCGGTTGCGCAGGCTCCAAAGTGAGAGCGGAGTGCGCACCCGACTTAACGGTGAATTCATCTGCTAATTGTTATCAATTACTTACCTGCTGGCAACCTTAAGCGGTATCCAACACCTCGTACTGTGTGAATTAAGGCTGGCTCATAGATATCAATTTTCTTTCGCAGATAGGAAACATATGTCTCCACAATTCCCATATCTCCTCTGAAATCATATTGCCAGACATGATCTAAGATTTGAGATTTACTTACTACTCGATCAGCATTAATCATTAAATAACGAAGTAGTAAAAACTCAGTAGGTGAGAGATCAACTAGATTGCCAGCTCGTCTGACCTCATGAGTTGCTTCATCTAATTCAAGATCTGCAAATCTAATTTTCTCATCATCTGCTGCAACTTGCGTTGCACCAGTTCGACGAAGAAGTGCGCGAAGACGAGCAACTAGCTCCTCTAATGAAAAAGGCTTAGTTACATAATCATCTCCGCCAATTGTTAAGCCGGCGATCTTGTCTTCAACTGAATCTTTAGCGGTTAAAAACAAAACGCCAACATTATGGCCTTCACTTCGAAGTTGCCGGCAAACCTCAAAACCATTTTGATCAGGCAGCATCACATCAAGAATTAATGCATGTGGTTTGAACTCCTGCGCTATTTGCAGTGCGGCAGAGCCAGAGGTAGCTGTTCTAACATCAAAGCCAACAAACTTTAAGCTGGTGGCAATGAGCTCACTAATTGAATTCTCATCATCTACAACGAGAATTCGCTGCGTGCTCTGATTAACTTCTTGGCTACTACTTACTCTTTCTTTAAGAGTTGTCATTTTTACATCACCTCAAGGATGATGATTATCTACCATCCTGAGGGTTTCCTGAGAATCGAGTGTGCTTTAGCCTGATCTTTTCACGCTGCGCAGCATTATCTGAGCAACATCTAGGACCTCAACCGAGCTGTTTTTAGCCACCATTCCATCAGAGACCATCACGCGGCAAAAAGGACAACCAACTGCAACCTCTTGCGCTCCAGTTGCGATTGCTTCATCAACACGATTTAAGTTGATGCGCTCGCCAATTTTTTCCTCCATCCACATTCGCCCGCCACCTGCGCCGCAACAAAATGAACGTTCTTTATTTCTTGGCATCTCATTTACTTCAACACCGGCAGATTCTAATAACTCACGTGGTGGTTCATAAATTTGATTGTGTCTGCCTAGATAACAAGGATCATGGTAGGTAAGTTTCTTAGCATCTGCTTTAGCAGGTGCAATTGGTTTTAACTTACCCTCTTTAACTAATTGATTTAACAATTGAGTGTGATGAACCATCTGTAATTCAAAACCTTGTTGTTTGTAATCTCGACCAATTGTTGTAAAGCAATGCGGGCAGGTAACTACAACCTTTTTCACTCCCCGAGTACCAAAGGTTTCTTGCAAAGTTTCAATATTTTCTCTAGATAAAATCTGATATAAAAACTCATTACCACTTCGCCTAGCCGGATCTCCTGTGCAGGTCTCACGTTTTCCCAATACACCAAAGCTAACTCCTGACATATATAAAAGTTCAGCAACTGCTTTTGTAGTTTTCTTAGCTCGCTCTTCATACGCGCCAGCGCAACCAACCCAAAATAGATACTCAACATCTTCCGGAATTACTGAATCAATTACGGTAACTGGAAAATCAACCTCTTTAATCCAAGCATCGCGATCAGTTCTATTTGCACCCCATGGATTTCCTGCTTTTTCTAAATTACGAAATGTATTGCCAAGCTCAGTTGGAAACTCAGATTCAACTAAAACTTGAAATCTTCGCATATTAACTATGTGATCAACATGTTCAATATCAACTGGGCACTCTTCAACACAAGCGCCGCAAGTTGTGCAGGACCATAAAACATCTAATGAAATTGCATTCTCATGAGCGTTGCCAACAATCTTGGTGGCAGATGCTGCTTCAGTTCCAACCTTGTTTAATGCGTGATCTCGCATTGCCATGATTAAAAGCTTTGGAGATAGTGGTTTTTCAGTGTGCCAGGCCGGGCATTGTGATTGGCATCTGCCGCACTCAGTGCAGGTAGACATATCAAGTAAGCCCTTCCAAGATATATCAGCGGCGCTTCCGATACCAAAAACATCATCCTCTTTTGGATCTTCAAAATTAATCTCTTTGCCATGGGAGAGCATTACGGGCAGTGGACCTAATGCATTTAATTTACTTGGATTTCTTTTAAAGAAGATATTAAAGAATGCTAAAAATCTATGCCAAGCAATTCCCATCGTCAGATTAATTCCAACCACAATAAACCAGGCCATTGAGACGGTGATTTTGGCAAAGGCAATTATTTGGATTAGGTTTTCAATCTGAGCAGTTGAGTAATCACTAAAGAATAAAACAGCAGGGTATGAAATTGCATAATGCCAGTTCCAAGAGGTGACGCCAGCTAGCGCTCCTTCTAAGCCGCGAAGTGAGATAACGCAAAAGACAACTGCCAAAATAGTTGCCTCAACGTAATAAGCTTTTTTATTACCAGAGCCAAAAAATCTAGATTTTCGTCCCTTTCTAAAAAATCTTGTAAATTGTCTAATTCCAATTAAAGTAACTATGCCAACACCAGTTGCTGCGGCAATAAACTCAACAAATAATTCATAGCCAACAAAATGTCCAATTAATGGCAAGGTCCAGGCAGGATTGGTTAACTGAAAATATGCAGTTACTAATGTGCCAAGCAGTGCGCCAAAGCCAATCATCACAAACCAGTGAGCTAAACCAGTTGCAGTGAAGTTAAGCATTTTGGTGTGGGATAAAACCTCCACAAACATATTTTTTAATCGCATGCCTTTATTATTAAAACGAGAAGGGTCGGCTTGACCTGCTGATATTTTTTTAAATAGCTCAAAGGATCGGTAACCAAAGATGCCAACAGCAGCAGCTGTTAATAGATAAGCAAGGAGTGCGAGCACGGGTTAAGGGTAGGTCAGGGGGTCGTATCTGAGCAGGTTTACCCATTATGGGAATAAATACCCCGCTTAGGAAGTTCTTTAGATAGCAACCTTGAGCCTATCTGGCTCAACCTTTTGACTATATGGGCACTCAAGGTTGAAAATACTCCCTTGAGGGTGGGTTAAGCCAGCCTTGCAAGAGAAGTAAAAAGAAAACGAGGAGGAAATTCAAATGGCCAGAGCGGTCGGAATCGATTTAGGAACCACCAATAGCTGCGTAGCAGTTTTAGAGGGTGGTGAACCAACGGTTATCGCAAATGCTGAGGGTGCAAGAACCACACCGTCCATTGTGGCATTTGCAAAAAATGGTGAGGTATTAGTGGGTGAGGTTGCAAAGCGGCAATCTGTAACAAACGTGGAGCGAACAATTCGCTCAGTTAAAAGACATATGGGTACCAACTGGACTCAAGATGTTGATTCAAAGAAGTACACACCACAAGAAATTAGCGCTCGTATTTTAATGAAGTTAAAGCGAGATGCTGAAAGTTATTTGGGTGAGACGGTATCGGATGCCGTAATTACTGTGCCGGCATACTTTAACGACGCACAACGCCAAGCGACTAAAGAAGCTGGTGAGATTGCTGGTCTTAATGTGCTTCGTATTGTTAACGAGCCAACAGCTGCTGCGCTCGCTTATGGTTTAGATAAGGGTGACAAAGAACAAACCATTTTAGTTTTTGACTTAGGTGGTGGAACATTTGACGTCTCCTTGCTAGAAATTGGCGAAGGCGTGGTTGAGGTTAAAGCAACCAACGGTGATAACAACCTTGGTGGCGATGATTGGGATCAAGCATTAGTTGATTCCTTAGTAAAAACCTTTGCTGCTAAAAATGGAATTGATTTAACAAAAGATAAGATGGCAATGCAACGTGTTCGCGAAGGTGCTGAAAAAGCAAAGATTGAACTTTCATCCTCTGCGCAAACATCGATCAATCTGCCATACATCACAGTTGATGCTGAGAAGAATCCTCTTTTCTTAGATGAAACTATTACTAGAGCGCAATTCCAAGGATTAACCGCTGATCTACTAGAGCGATGCAAGAAGCCATTCCAAGCAGTATTAAAAGATGCTGGAATTCCAATTGCAGATATCGATCATGTAGTTCTAGTTGGTGGATCAACTCGCATGCCAGCTGTTGTTGATTTAGTTAAGTCATTAACTGGCGGCAAAGAGCCAAACAAAGGCGTAAACCCAGATGAGGTTGTAGCTGTTGGAGCTGCTCTACAAGCTGGTGTTTTAAAGGGTGAAGTAAAGGATGTTCTTTTACTTGATGTAACACCACTTTCTCTTGGTATTGAAACTAAGGGTGGAGTTATGACTAAGTTAATTGAGCGAAATACCACTATCCCTACAAAGCGAAGTGAGATTTTCTCAACTGCTGATGACAATCAACCAGCGGTGCAGATTCAAGTATTCCAAGGTGAGCGCGAAATGGCGGCTTACAATAAAAAACTTGGCATGTTTGAGTTAACTGGCTTACCACCAGCACCAAGAGGTGTGCCACAAATTGAGGTCACATTTGATATTGATGCAGATGGAATTGTCCATGTGTCAGCAAAAGATCTTGGTACCGGCAAAGAACAGAGAATGACAATCACTGGTGGATCTGCGCTATCTAAGGATGAGATTGAGCGAATGATGAAGGATGCTGAAGCTCATGCTGATGAAGATAAGCAACGTCGTGAAGAGGCAGATGTTAGAAACTCTGGTGATTCACTTGTCTATCAAACTGAAAAGTTCTTAAAGGACAATACTGATAAATTCAATGAAGGAGAGAATGCAACCAAGAAGAGTGAACTTGAAACTGCAATCACAGATTTAAAGAAATCACTCGAAGGAAATGATCTTTCAGCGATTAAGAGTGGAACTGAAAAAGTCTCTGAGATCAGCCAACAACTAGGTGCTGCTCTCTACGCAGCAAATGCTGCACAAGCAACAGCGGGAGAAACTCCAGCTGATGATGGCGTACAGGATGCTGAAGTAGTGGATGAGCAAAAGTAATGAGTGAAGAAAATTTAGCCGCGTCAGAGAAGGAACTCTCTGACGCAGTTGATGAAGCATTAAGTGAAGCAACTGTTGTAGTTGATGAGGTCACAACTTTGACCGCTGACTTACAACGCTTGCAAGCTGAGTATGCAAATTATCGAAAAAGAGTAGATCGTGATCGAGTATCAACTACTGAGTTTGCATTTGCAGCTGTTTTAATGGAGTTCCTGCCAGTTCTAGATGATCTTGATCGAGCAGCCGAACATGGTGAATTAACTGGTGGATTTAAAGCAGTAGCAGATCGAATTAACTCAATAGTTGAAAAATTGGGCTTAACTAGATTTGCTGATGCTCCTGTGCCATTTAATCCTGAAATTCATGAAGCACTAACTCATGAGAGTTCACCAGATGTTACTGAGCCAACTGCATCAAAGATCTTGCAACCTGGTTATAAATTTAAAGATCGGGTAATTAGGCCGGCGCGAGTTGCTGTTACCGATCCGCAAATAAACGCTTAAGGCAGTATTTTTCAATGGCAGCTAAAGACTTATATGAAAAGGATTACTACCAAATCCTTGGTGTTTCAAAAGGTGCTGATAGTGCTGCCATTAAAAAGCAATACCGAAAGTTAGCCAGAGAGTTACACCCTGATAAAACGAAGGGTGATAAAAAATTAGAAGATAGATTTAAAGCAGTCTCAGAGGCCTATGACATATTGAGTGATGACAAAAAACGTCGCGAATATGATGAAGTTCGAGAAGCAGTTAAGTCAGGAAGAGTCCCACCTGGTTTTAATGGCGGCGGACAAGGCTTTAATGGCGGAGATTTCTCAGATTTATTTGGACCCGGTGGTGATATTTTTTCAACACTTTTTGGTGGTGCTCGTCAGCGCCATGGCGCAGATTTGCAAACAGAGGCCTCAATTGGATTTAAAGAATCAATTTATGGCACTGAATTAAACTTGCGACTCTCACCAAACGGATCAACGCCAGCAAATATCACAACCAGAGTGCCAGCTGGCATCAAAGATGGCGCAAAGATAAAAATTAAAGGACGTGGTGCACCAGGAGCAGCAGGTCCCGGTGATTTATATGTATTAATACATGTGACACCTCACCCAATATTTTCTAGGAAAGATGAAAATATTCACCTAACTTTGCCAATTACATTTGGTGAAGCAACATTGGGCGCAGATATTTCTGTGCCAACCTTGGATGGGGATGAAGTAACAGTACGTATCGCACCTGGCACACCATCAGGTAGAACATTAAGAGTTAAGAGTCGTGGTGTTAAAAAAGGTTTAAATGCTGGGGACTTAATGATTACCTTAGATGTTGCTATTCCACAGCGAGTAGATGGCGCAGCTAAAAAAGCAATTGAGGATTTTGCTAAGGCAACAAATGATTTTGATCCTCGAAAAGAATTATTTTCTAAGGCTAAAAAATGAATAAAGAAAATCAAATTCCAGAGGATGAAGCAGTTTATGTAATCTCTGTTGCCTCTGAGTTATCTGGCATGCACCCACAAACGTTACGTCAGTATGATCGATTAGGAATTGTTTCACCCAACAGAACTGTTGGAAAAAACCGAAGGTACTCACTTCTAGATATTGTTAAATTACGTAATGTTCAAAGATTAGTTGGCGAAGGAATAAATCTTGCAGGAATTGCTCGCATTATGCAGCTGGAGGAGGCGGTGGCCAATATGTCACTGGAGGTGGCAAAACTAAGAACTGAGGTTGATGCACTTTTGCTTGCTAACCCGCCTAAGTCTTTAATTAAACGAAGTGAACAAACCGTTGTTGTTTATCCAAAAGATTAATAGCAAGTAGAGATAGGCTCACCTACATGTCAGCAAAAGACGCATTAAAAAGTGAAATACTAAAAAAAGCTGTTGTGCACGGGAAAGTAATTTTATCCTCCGGTAAAGAAGCAGAGTATTACGTAGATTTACGAAGAATTACATTAGATGCAACTGCTGCACCATTAGTTGGTGAGGTGATGCTGGAGCTAACAAAAGATTTAGATTTTGAAGCTGTTGGCGGGTTAACACTAGGAGCAGATCCTGTTGCAACATCAATGATGCATGTTGCAGCAAAAAATGGTCGCAAATTAGATTCTTTTGTGGTTCGAAAAGCAGAAAAAGCACATGGCTTACAACGTCGCATTGAAGGCCCAGATGTTAAAGGGCGAAGGGTTTTAGCTGTTGAAGATACCTCTACAACTGGTGGATCTGTCTTAACTGCAGTTGAGGCGCTAAAGGAGGCAGGTGCAATTGTTATTGCAGTAGCAGTAATTGTTGAAAGAGGAGCAGCGGGTAAAGTTAAAGCGGCTGGTTTTGAATATCGTGCAGCGTATCAACTAGCAGATCTAGGTTTGTGATGAAAATACTTGTTACAGGCGGCGCAGGTTATATCGGATCAGTATTAGTTAATAAGTTGATTGATTCAGGACATCAGGTAAAAGTAATTGATGATTTAAGCAATGGTTTTAAACAAAATATTGATGAGAACGCAGATTTTATCGAAGGCTCTATTTTAGATAATGATAAATTAAATCAAGCACTAGATGGTGTTGAGGTTGTATTTCATTTAGCGGCGAAAATCAGGGTGGAAGAGGGAGAAAGAGAGCCAGAGCTATATAAAAAAGTTAACATTGAAGGTACTTTAAATTTAATTAATAAATGTGCAGAAAAAAATATTAAAAAACTGGTGTTTGCTTCAACTGCCGCTGTATATGGTGATCCTGAAGATTATCCAGTAAATGAAAAATCAAGAGTTAATCCAGTAAATGTTTACGGGGCAACGAAATTAGAGATTGATGAGTACCTCGAGAAAAATGCAAAATTACTCGGCATATCCTCGATTTGCTTTAGATTCTTCAATATTGGTGGCGCTCTGCAAACCAAAAAAGGTAATTGGTTAAAAATTAAACATGAAGGAGCCACCCACCTAATTCCGAGCATTCTTCATAGCTCTAATGAAAAACCCTTATTAATTTTTGGCAATGATTGGGCGACTAAAGATGGAACTCCAACCAGAGATTTCGTTCATGTTGTTGATCTTGCAAATGCATTAACCAAATCATTAACCAAGCTAGATGTACCAGGTAATCAGGTAATAAATTTGGGCACCTCAACCGGTTCAACAGTCCTTGAGGTTGTTAAAACTGCAGAAGTTTCTTTGAAGAAAAGTATTTCCTACCGGTTTGCCGACAGGAGAGCCGGCGATAGTTTCGCATTGGTTACAAGTAATGAAAAAGCTAAACAAGTTTTAGGTTGGGTGCCAAACAAATCTTTAAGTGAGATTTTACAAGATGCGCAAGCAGAGTTACTTGCGAATCACTAATTGCATATATAAGTCTTTGTAATTCTCTGCCATTTTAGTCACTGAAAATTTTTCACCTAATAATTTATTGGCGTTCAATCCAATTTGGTGAAATGATTTCCTATCTGAAGCAATTTCTATTATTCGATTAGCCATCTTTATTGGATCTATTTCAGTTAAATACCCAGTTTGATTATCAGAAATAAACTCGGATATGCCACCCACATTATTACTAATTGTTGGCCTACCGTAATTTGCTGCCTCTAACATAACTAGTGGCAAACCTTCATTCTTGCTAGTAATTAGCAGTAGATCAAAATTAGGTATGTTTTCAAATGGAGCAGTAAGCCATCCAGTAAATGTGATTGGCAGATTTTTTGCTTCTATCTTTATATCGGAAAATAATTCACCTTCACCAACCATGGTGAGTGAAAAATTGTTTGGCGATGCCTTTGAAAGGTGTTTGACTACCTCAATTGCATATTTTGGATCTTTTATATCCGTAAAGCGCCCAACCCAGAGCAAGTTAAATACTCCATTTTGCCCCAGATTTGAAGCAATTGATTTAACTGGGATTCCAAGCTGGATAACTCTCCACAAAAGCTTTTTACCAATTCCAAGATTTGTTAATGATCTTTTAGTTTCACTAGTAACAGCAACGGCAGCATCTGTGTATTTACCCATGATTTTTTCAATTACAGTGAAAACCCAAGATTTATATCGCGCAAAATAACCATAAATCAAATGGCCATGAAAGGTATGAACTACAGGCAAATTTTTATTTACTGATTTGGCTGCAAGCCTGCCAAGCACTCCAGCTTTAGAGGTGTGTGTGTTAATTAAATCTGGCTCTAAATCTTTGATAATTTTTCTTAATCTACGAAAGCTCCTTAAATCATCTATTGGGCTTAATGATCTATGCAAAGTGTTTATTTCTAAAAGCTGCGCACTAAGTTTATGAGTTTGGGTAAAGTCACTTTCATTTGATTCACAGAAGCCATACGCAATTGTTGATTGTGTGCCTAAATCATTCATGGCATTTGTTAAGTGATCTAAGAAAACAGCAGGACCACCCGTGTTCATTCTGGTAATAATATGCAACACCTTCATTAGTGCTTGCGCTTTCTCTCCCGATAAATCTCAATCGCTATCGGCAATAAACTAAGTGCAATTATCAATGCAATAATTGGTAACAAGAATTTATCTACAGATCCTTCAATTTTTTCACCCAATAAATATCCAAGTAAAATAATTCCATCTGTCCAAATAATTGCGCCAATTACATTCCAAAACATAAATACTTTAGTTGGGATATTAATTACGCCAACCATCGGGTTGATTAAAGTTCTAACAAATGGAATAAATCTTGCCAAGATTAATGCTTTACCAATTCCATATTTTTCTAACCATTTTTCAGTTTGCACAACCCTAGCCTTGGTAAAAAATCTGCCATCTGGTCGATCAAATAATTTCCGGCCATATTTTGCGCCAAACCACCTGCCTACAAATGATCCAGTTATTGCAGCAATTGGTGCGCCGATGAATAACTCTAAGGTTGGTAGTTGATTGCCGTTTAATAATGCAGCGCCAGTGCCAGAGGCTGCAATGCCAGCTACAAATAAAAGAGAGTCTCCTGGAAAAGCTAGGCCGATTAATAAACCAGTCTCAGCAAATAAAATAGCCAAGATTCCAATCAGGCCAAGATCGGTAACTATTGAATGGGCATCAAACAAATTCATGTGCGAACTATATCTAGAATTAATCAAATCTATAGATCTATGCGAAACTTTATTTAAATCCATTTTTGATTGGTGCTTGTTTTCGATAATACTGAATTACCTAGAATGTAGAGTTGGTGTAATATACGGGGAATGAATAAAAATAAGCGCAGTGATAGTGATTACTTACAAATCTACAGATTAGTTACTAGGAAAGATAAAATTAAACTCTTTATCGTTGCCTTAGTGCAAATATTTTTGTCTTTTTTTGATTTACTTGGTGTAGCGTTTTTAGGGCTAATTGGATCCGTATCGGTTGCCGCAATTAGCTCGACGAAAATATCGGGAAGAACTGAATCAGTTATTAACTTTTTAGGATTACAGAATTTTTCTAGCCAATCAACTGTAGCGATTTTAGGAATTGTTGCAGCAGCTCTTATGATTGTTAAAACCTTTATGTCTTTGTATTTTAATAAAAAGATTATTTATTTTTTGAGCAGACGCGGAGCTTTTATTACCGCAAATTTATCAGCAAATCTATTCAAGAAGTCTTATGTTGAGATTAAGAAACAAGGTAGTCAAAAACTTATTTATTCCCTCACGGCTGGCGTACAAAGTATGACAGTTGGTGTACTTGGAGGCTCAATGTCGGCTCTTGCAGACCTGTCGTTGCTGATTGTTTTGTTGACAGGTTTATTTGTAATAAATCCATTCATGACCATGGTTTTGTTATTTGCTTTTAGTTCTATCGCAGTGACAATGTATTTATTAGTGAGAAACAAAAACAAGCAGTTAGCTGTTATAGGAGCCAAACATTTGATTGATGCTTCAAGTAAAATTTCTGAGGCTGTTGGAAATTATAGAGAACTGGCACTTAGAGGACAAAGACAATCCTTTGCGAACAATATCGGTGCTGCTCGAATGGCACAAGCTGAAGCAGGTGCAAAATCTATTTATTTACTTAACATCAACAAGTATGTGTTAGAAGCTTCAGTTCTCCTAGTAACTTTGTTAATTGCTGGTATTCAATTTTTAATTAGTAATGCACTCAACTCTGTGGCTACACTAACTCTATTTTTTGCCGCAATAACAAGGATTGCACCTGCCATCTTCAGATTACAACAAAACTTGCTATTAATTAAATCTTCTTTAGGATCATCTAAGCCAACTTTAAACTTAATAAAATCACTGAATTTATCTATAAATAAAGTCGGGCACGAAAGTGTGCTCAAGGATATTCCAACTTTACATAGGGATTTCATTAGCAGAGTTCATATTGAAGAATTGAATTTCAAGTATGAACATAGTCAGAATTTTGCGATTAAAGATATAAACTTAGAATTAAGTGCCGGTATGCATGTAGCAATTGTTGGGCCATCCGGGGCAGGTAAATCAACATTTGTAGATTTATTACTTGGGTTGCATGAACCAAATTCAGGGCATGTGAAATTAAGTGGGCTAAATGCAATGGAAAGTATAGAAAAGTGGCCGGGTGCAATAGCCTACGTTCCACAAGAGATAAATTTAATTTCTGGCTCAATTTCTGAAAATATCTTACTTGGATTTGAGAGAAACGCTAACAATTTAAAGGTCATGGCTAGTGCTATTGAAAAGGCTGATTTAAATGAATATCTGGACCAAGATGCTCAAATTTTGGATATAAACATTGGAGACGATGGTGGAATGTTAAGCGGCGGTCAACGACAACGTATTGGGATTGCAAGAGCACTATTAACCAATCCGAAGATTTTAGTAATGGACGAAGCAACAAGCTCGCTTGATGCCCAAACTGAGGATAATATTGTAGAAACCATTGGTAAAATTAAAGACAAATGTATAGTTATTGTGGTTGCACATCGGTTGGCAACAGTAAGAAAAGCAGATATTGTGATTTATATGCAAGATGGTCAAATAAAAGCGCAAGGTAGTTTTGAAAAAGTTAGGGAATTAGTACCTGATTTTGAAACCCAAGCCCAATTAATGGGCTTATAAGTTTCATTAATACACAAGGGCTGATTTCTTCCTCTTGTATATTCAGCCAAATATCCTCAAATTCCGCTGTATTTTGCAAATAGACCCCTGTTTATGCGTAAACTCACCTCCCGTCAGTCAAGTGCTCAAAGTTGAGCCCTACCCAAGGAGAGTTCATTGAATCTTGTCCAAGTAAGCGGAACTAATCTCACCTACGTATATGTAATTTTAGGAATCTCACTGGCAGCACTTGCCATCGCCTTCGCCCTTCGGGCACAGGTACTTGCCCAAGATGAGGGCACAGCAAAGATGCAGGAGATTGCAGAAGCTGTTCAAGAAGGTGCTGCGGCTTATCTTTCTCGCCAATTTAAAACACTCTCCGTTTTCGTGGCGATAGTTTTTGTTTTGTTATTTGCACTCCCTGGTGAGACTGATATCAAAATTGGTCGATCAATATTTTTCTTAGTTGGCGCAGGCTTTTCAGCCCTAGTTGGCTACAACGGTATGTGGTTAGCAGTAAGAGCAAATGTTCGTGTGGCTGAAGCTGCTCGTAAGAAGTCAGCTGAGCGTGCAGTAAAGATTGCATTCCGCACCGGCGGCGTTGTCGGTATGACAACAGTTGGACTTGGACTTTTAGGAGCTTCCCTTGTTGTAATTATTTACAAAGAGAATGCACCAGCAGTTCTTGAAGGATTTGGTTTTGGCGCAGCGATGCTTGCAATGTTTATGCGCGTTGGTGGCGGTATCTTTACAAAAGCTGCTGATGTTGGCGCAGACTTAGTTGGAAAAGTTGAAAAGGGAATTCCAGAGGATGACCCAAGAAATGCTGCAACTATTGCAGACAATGTTGGCGATAATGTTGGCGATTGTGCTGGTATGGCAGCAGATTTATTTGAGTCTTATGCAGTAACCCTGGTAGCAGCTCTAATTCTTGGAAAAGCAGGATTTGGTGATGCTGGTCTTATCTATCCATTGATCGTGCCTGCAATTGGAATTATCACTGCAGTTTTGGGAATTTTCTTAACCAAACTGCGCAAGAGTGATAAGTCAGCAATGACAGCAATTAATCGCTCATTTTTTACCAGCGCAATTATTAGCGCAGTTTTAGTTGGATTTGCAACCTTTACATACCTTCCAGATTCATTAATGAATATGTCAGGTTTATCCGCTGAGGCTCAAGCCATTGATATTAATCCAAGAGTATTTGCATTAGGCGCAGTATTAATTGGTATTGCACTAGCTGCAGCTATTCAAGTACTTACCGGCTTCTTTACTGAGGTTGGCAAGCGTCCAGTAAATGATGTGGCAGCCTCTTCAAAGACAGGGGCAGCAACAGTAATTCTTGCTGGTGTTTCAGTTGGATTTGAATCAGCTGTTTACTCTGCCTTGTTGATAGCTGGCGCAGTATTTGGAGCATATTTATTAGGCGCCGGCTCTGTTGTGCTTTCACTATTTGCTGTCTCTTTAGCAGGAACAGGATTGCTAACAACTGTTGGCGTAATTGTGGCAATGGATACCTTTGGACCAATCTCAGATAACGCACAAGGCATTGCTGAGATGAGTGGTGATGTTAAGGGTGAAGGCGCAAAGATTCTTACATCCCTTGATGCTGTTGGAAACACAACTAAGGCGATTACAAAAGGTATTGCAATTGCAACTGCAGTATTAGCTGCAACAGCACTGTTTGGTGCATTCACTGATGCAATTAAGAACTCTGTTCTTGAAAAAGGCTTGGTAGTAAAAGATCAGGTTCTTTCACTGCAAGGTGTATTAGATGTTGCAAATCCAAGAAACTTAGTTGGATTAATTATTGGCGCTGCTGTGGTCTTTATGTTCTCAGGCCTTGCAGTTAACGCTGTTAGCCGTGCTGCAGGAGCTGTAGTTGTTGAAGTTCGCGCACAGTTTAAGAAGTACCCAGGAATTATGACTGGCAAGGTAAAGCCAGAGTACGGCCGTGTAGTTGATATCTGCACACGTGATTCATTACGTGAACTTGCAACTCCAGGATTACTTGCTGTTATGGCGCCAATCGCAGTTGGATTTGGTTTAGGTGTTGGAGCGCTCGGTGCATACCTTGCTGGATCAATTGGAACTGGCACATTGATGGCAGTCTTCCTATCTAACTCAGGCGGAGCTTGGGATAACGCAAAGAAGATGGTTGAAGATGGCAAGTTTGGTGGCAAGGGCAGTGAAGCGCACAAAGCAACAATTGTTGGCGACACTGTTGGTGATCCATTTAAAGACACAGCTGGCCCTGCAATCAACCCATTAATTAAGGTAATGAACCTAGTTGGTTTGTTAATTACCCCTGCAATTGTTGGTTTCACATTAGATGATAATCAAATGATGAATACGGTGATTGCACTCCTTGCAACCTTGGTAATCATTTGGGCATTGGTGCGAAACCGCAAACGCGCAACCGCCATCGCTTAAAGTCTTTACTCTTCCCCATTTAAGTTAAGAAGGAAGTACTTTGGGAACAAAGTTAGTAATTGTTGAGTCCCCTGCAAAGGCGCGCAAAATTGGCTCCTTTTTAGGGGATGAATATGTTGTTGAAGCCTCCGTTGGCCACATTCGCGATTTACCGCAACGAGCTGCTGATATTCCAAAGGAGTATAAAAAGTTTGCCTGGGCAAAAGAGGGCGTAAACATTGAAGAAGAGTTCGCTCCGTTATATGTAATTAACCCAGATAAAAAATCTAAAGTTGCAGAGTTAAAAGAGTTAATGAAGGATGCTGATGAATTAATTCTGGCAACGGATGAAGACCGCGAAGGTGAAGCAATCGCATGGCATCTAATTGAGGTACTTCGGCCAAAGATTCCAGTTAGGCGAATGGTTTTTCATGAAATTACTAAGGATGCGATTGTAAAAGCAGCTAAGGAAACTCGTGATTTAGATTATCGATTAGTAGATGCGCAAGAAACAAGGCGTGTATTAGACCGCCTTTATGGATATCGCTTATCCCCAGTTTTATGGAAAAAAGTTATGCCAAGAATTTCAGCAGGACGTGTTCAATCAGTTGCAACTAGATTAATTGTTGAGCGCGAACGTGAGCGAATGGCCTTTATTTCATCTAGTTGGTGGGATTTAGCAGCAGCTTGTGAAGCAGGCTTTTCGGCGCGGCTTTTATCTTTAGATGGTAAGCGAGTAGCAGCTACAAATGATTTTGATGCTAATGGTGGGATAAAAGATAAATCTGCTGCAAATATTTTATTACTTGATGAGGCAAGTGCTAGAGAATTAGTTCAATCATTACAAGGTCAAGCACTAGTTGTTAAATCATTGGAAGAGTCACCAAGAACAGAGCGTCCAAAACCACCTTTCACAACCTCAACAATGCAACAAGATGCAGGTTCTCGCCTTGGCTGGGGTGCACAGTTAACAATGCGTATTGCACAGCGCCTTTATGAAAATGGTTACATCACCTATATGAGAACAGATTCTGTGACGCTTTCTTCTTCATCAATTACTGCTGCAAGATCTTCTGCGCAAGCACTTTATGGAAAAGAGTTTGTACCGGCAACACCAAGAGTTTATGAAGGTAAAACAAAAAACGCCCAAGAGGCACATGAAGCGATTAGACCAGCCGGTGAATCATTTAGAACACCAGGTGAATTAGCACCTGAATTATCGCGAGATGAATTTGCACTCTATGACTTAATTTGGAAGCGCACCATTGCATCCCAAATGTCAGATGCAAAGAAGCAGCAAATGCGAGTTGATTTTGATGTTAAAACTAAAACTGGCGCCGATGCAATATTTAGAGCAAATGGATCAGTAATTACATTTGCTGGCTTTTTAGCAGCTTATGAAGATATTGTTGAAGATAAGGCCGATGTTGAAGATACTGATCGTAGATTGCCAGCAATGAGTGTTGGTGAAAAGATAAAGGTAAATGAATATAGCTTTGAGGGTCACGAAACAAAGCCGCCAGCAAGATATACAGAGCCAACCTTGGTTAAAAAATTAGAGGAGCTTGGAATTGGCCGACCATCAACTTTTGCTTCAATTATGCAAACTATTCAAGATCGTGGCTATGTTGCAAAACGGGGACGAGCATTAGTGCCAACATTTCTAGCTTTTTCAGTTACAGGCTTATTAGAGCAGCACTTCACAAAGCTAATTGATTACGAATTCACCGCCTCTATGGAGGAGGATTTAGATCGCATTGCAAATGGTGAAGAAGAGCGTGTTGCTTGGTTAACAAAGTTTTTCTACGGTTCAGAAAATAATCCAGGATTAGCAGATTTATCCGCTGATCTAGGCGCGATTGATGCGCAAGCAATTAACACCATGAAGATGGGTGAAGATATTGAAATCAGAGTTGGCAGATTTGGTGCTTACTTGCAACAGGGCCAGGGGGATGATCGAAAGTTTGCAAATATTCCAGAGCAGATGGCACCTGATGAGTTAACACTTCCTGTTGCCATTGAATTATTAGCTAAACCATCAGGTGAGCGAAAATTAGGAGTTGATCCAGGAACTGGACTAGAGGTTATTGCTAAGTCTGGACGCTTTGGTGCTTATGTAACTGAGGTTTTTCCAGTGGAGGTAGTTGAAGAGGGAGCTAAGAAAAAACGTAAGAAAAAAGATGCGCCAAAACCAAAGACAGCATCATTGCTTTCAACAATGTCACTAGACACAGTTGATTTATCTGACGCACTTCGTTTGCTATCTCTACCAAGATCTTTAGGTTCATATCAAGATGAAATTATTACTGTTCAAAATGGTAGGTATGGCCCATACATGAAACATGGCGCAGATTCACGCACTCTTACAAGTGAGGATCAATTATTTTCTATTGGCTTAGATGAAGCGATTGAAATATATAAACAGCCAAAGGTAAGAAGACGTGGCGTAGTAAAGCCGCCACTAAAGGAATTGGGTAAAGATCCACAAACAGAACGCGAAGTAATTGTGAAAGATGGCAGGTTTGGTGTGTACGTAACAGATGGTGAAACAAATGCAACATTAAGACGTGGTGACGCGGTTGAGTTACTCACCCTAGAACGCGCACTTGAATTACTTGCTGGAAGACGCGCCTGGGAGATTGAAAATCCAGGTGGTTCAAAAAAGAAAGGCAAGAGAGTAAAGAAAAGTGCACCAACACTTACTGAAAAAACTGTGAAGGGTGCAGGAGCGAAAAAGAAAGCCAAAAAGGCAGCAACTGGTGTTGGAAATGCACCAAAATAGCGGTCGCTAGTCACAAGTAGACTTACATCATGTCATTGCCATATCCAGCAGCGCCTGCGCAATCTGAATCACGAAGCGTGCTGGCAATTCCAGCATTTAGAAAACTTTGGCAAGCAATGGCTTTTTCATCCTTTGGCGATTGGCTCGGACTTCTTGCCTCAACTGCATTAGCCCAGCAATTAGCGGGTGGTGATTATGCAAAGGCAAACTTTGCTATTGCCGGTGTATTCATTGTCAGGTTATTGCCAGCGGTAATTTTAGGTCCATTTGCGGGAGTTATTGCAGATAAGTTTGATCGTAGAAAATTAATGATTGTCTGTGATGTTTTGCGATTCTCTTTGTATCTTTCAATTCCAATAGTTGGAAATTACTTCTGGTTGTATACCGCATCTATTTTGGCAGAAATCGTTACTTTGTTTTGGTCCCCAGCAAAAGAAGCATCTGTGCCAAATCTTGTTCCTAAATCAAAGCTAGAGAGTGCTAATCAGGTATCACTTCTTGCAGCATATGGAACTGCGCCAATTGCTGCGATCTTATTTTCTACCTTAGCTTTGTTTACTGGTGCAATTAATGCAGCTTTAGGAAATACCACACCAGCATCTGCTGCAGATCTTGCTTTATATATAAATGCTGTGAGTTTTCTATTTTGTGCGTACACAGTTTGGCGCCTAAAAGAAATCCCATCAGGACCAAGTCAGAAGTTATCCCAATCATCAATTGGCAAATCTTTATGGGAAGGCTTCTCATTTATAAAAGGTTCAAAAATTATCAGAGGATTAATCTTTGGAATGCTGGGTGCTTTCTTTGCAGCAGGGGCTGTAATTGGGTTAGCTAGAACTTTTGTTGATGACTTACAAGCCGGTGAAGCTGCCTATGGAATTTTATTTGCTGCTGTATTTTTTGGGCTTGCACTCGGTATTTCCTTTGGCCCAAAGGTATTTGCACAGTTTTCTAGAAGAAGATTGTTCGGAATCTCATTAACTATTTCAGGATTACTACTAGTTATTCTCTCTTTAGTATTAAACCTAGTTCTTGCAATATTTATTACTGTTTTACTTGGTTTATTCTCTGGCATCTCTTGGGTAACTGGATTTACCATGCTTGGGCTTGAGGTCGAAGATGAGGTCCGGGGAAGAACCTTTGCATTTGTTCAATCACTAATTAGAGTCTCACTTGTTTTGGTATTAGCGATATCACCATTAGTTGCAGCTGCAACAGGTGAGCACACCTACTCATTTAGAACCACAACAGTTACCTATAACGGCGCTGCTTTTACGATGTTTTTTGCTGGGCTTATTGCAGTTTTAGTTGGAGTAATTTCATATAGGCAAATGAGAGATCGTCCAAATGTTTCACTTTTAAGTGATATCAAATCAGCATTTCGTGGTGAGTTAGGAGCAATCACCGGCCAGGTAACAAGTGGTGTGTTTATTTCATTTGAAGGTGGAGAAGGCTCTGGCAAATCAACTCAAACTAAGTTATTAAAAGATTGGCTTGAGAAAAATAATGAAGAGGTGTTATTAACTCGTGAACCTGGTGGAACTACTTTAGGCAATCAATTGCGGGATATTTTGTTGGATAATAAAACTGGTGTGATATCACCACGTGCTGAAGCTTTGATGTATGCAGCAGATAGAGCCCACCATGTCTTCTCATTAATTAGACCTGCTCTACAACGAGGTGAGATAGTAATTACCGATAGATATTTTGATTCATCAATTGCATATCAAGGAGCTGGACGAGTATTACTGCCAAGTGAGGTAGCAAGAATTTCCAGATGGGCAACAGAGTCTTTAACTCCGACATTAACCATAATTATGGATTTACCGGCTGAGATTGGCTTAGGTAGATTGCATTCAACTGATCGATTAGAGAGTGAACCGTTAGCTTTTCATGAAAGAGTAAGGCAGGAGTATTTAAACCTTGCTCACCTTGATCCTGAACGTTTCTTGGTAGTAGACGCATCCCTTTCTATTGAACAAATCCATCAAATTATTATTGAACGAGTAGGCGTAATTAAAACTTTAAAGAGAAACCTGAAATAACTGTGAGTGTTTTTTCATCCTTGATTGATCAATCTCAGGTTGTTGAGATTTTAAAGGATGCTGCCCAAGCAGCTCATAATTCAAATGATTTAAGCCAAGTAATGACAAGTACCTGGCTTTTTACCGGCCCACCTGGCTCTGGTCGTTCAAATGCTGCAGTTGCATTTGCAGCAGCCTTAGTTTGTAAAGAGGGTGGATGTAGTAAATGTAATAACTGTCTTTCAACAATACTTGGTACGCATGCAGATGTTGAGTTGATTAAAACTCAAGGTTTATCCATAAAGATTGACGAGGTCAGAGAGTTGATTACCAGAGCCTCCTGGGCGCCATCTGTTGCAAATTATCGTGTCGTTGTAATTGAAGATGCTGATCGCTTAACTGATTCTGCAGCGAACGCGCTACTTAAAGTAATTGAAGAACCAGGCGTAAGAACCATCTGGTTACTTTGCGCTCCAACTTTAACTGATGTATTGCCGACTATAAGGTCTAGATGTCGACACCTTTCATTGCGCACACCATCTACTAAAGCAATTACTAACTTATTAATTGAGCGAGATGCAGTAGATCCAAAAACAGCAGAGTTTGTGGCACGTGCATCTGGTGGTCATATTGGACGAGCAAGAAGATTGGCAACAGATGCTAATGCAAGAGCGAACCGTGCAAATATTTTGAAGTTACCTTTAATGATTAAAGATATTGCCTCAGCATTTAAAGCAGCACAGCTTTTAGTAGATGCAGCCAAAGCTGATGCAATAGCTGATGCTGAGAAAAAAGATGAAGATGAAATTTCGAAATTGAAAGAGGCTTGGGGTGCTACCGGCAGCAAATTGGCTAGTGGTGGATCAAAGGCTGTGAAGGAGTTAGAAAAAGAACAAAAATCAAGATCAACAAGAATGGTCAGAGATTACTTAGACAGAGCTCTTCTTGATCTTGCAACGCTATATCGTGATGTGTTGCTACTGCAATCTAATTCAACTGACTCGCTAATCAATCAAGATTTGATTGAGCAAATCAAATTAATGGCTACTTCGACTAATCCGGCCAAAACTCTTGGCAAAATTGAAGCCATTTTAAAAACCAGACGAAATTTGGCTCAAAATGCAGCACCTTTATTACTTATTGAAGCATTGATGTGTGAATTACGTTAAGAAAATGGTAATTAGCACCCTCGCGAGTAAGGCAAAATACTCTCATGCGTCTTGACCATGTTTCCTATGTTGCTTCCCACGATCAAATCTCTGATGTTGTTAATCGAATAGGTTCACAGATTGGAACCGC
>Ga0209401_1000278_pt1 | contig 35206 bp, 40 predicted proteins | sample M_140807_MF_Meta_FD_187318 | JGI IMG/M metagenome (GOLD analysis project Ga0209401, IMG submission 187318) | Freshwater microbial communities from Lake Montjoie, Canada to study carbon cycling - M_140807_MF_MetaG (SPAdes) (version 2) | ecosystem: Environmental > Aquatic > Freshwater > Lake... | reverse complement strand
TGTTTTCATTACTGTTTTCATTACTGTTTTCATTACTGTTTTCATTACTGTTTTCATTACTGTTTTCATTACTGTTTTCATTACTGTTTTCATTACTGTTTTCGTTACTGTTTTCATTACTGTTTTCATTACTTTTTATAATTAATCCTAGGTCATATATATGGATTTTATCCGTTTCATATTGTTTTGCTGTTTGATATATTGTAGAATTAAATGGATGACCATTAATTCCTATAATGACTTCCCAGTTTTCATAAGTTTGATTTTTTACTGATAAAATAGATTCTTCTAAATATTCTATACCATTATAAATAGGAATTAATATACTTATCATTTGTAATATATATTTAATATATTCTTTATTTTAATATATTAAAGAATATTTTAATATATTAAAGAATGTCTATAACCTTTTCAACATGTTTTTATATTATTCATTCAAAATTTCCAAAAGAAATCTATATTGAATGGTTAAATTATTTTATATCCATAGTCAATGAATTTAATCTTGTAATATATACAGATTTAAACACATTACCATATATAAAAACTAATAATAATCCAAATATTAAGGTTATATTAAAACCATTAGAGACATTTTATAATTATCAATATAAAGATAAATGGATAGAAAATCATAATAAAAATTTTTTATTAAATAATCACAAAATAGCGAGTGTGTATTCAGTTAATACATCGTGGGAACTTAATATGTTATGGAATGAAAAGGTTCATTTTGTTAAAGAAACAAAAGATAACAAATATTTTGAAACCGAAATGTATGGATGGTGTGATGCAGGCTATTTTCGTAATAATCCAGAGAGTTTATCAGTACATGCACTTAGTAAATGGGCAAATCCTGATAAAATTAAGTTACTTAATCCAACTAAGATTCATTATGCATTGGTGAATAATGATACAAATTTTATTAATCGTTTAATTTTAATGATAAATAATAGAAATAATATCGGGCTTCCATATGAACCGATTACACCAGACCAACACTCTATTGCAGGTGGGTTTTTTATTTTACATCAAAATAAAATCGATTGGTGGGCTACTCTATTAGATAAAAGAATACAATTATATTTTGATAATAATTATCTTATCAAAGATGACCAAATGATTGTTGCAGATTGTTTATTACATGAAGAAAACCGTAATCACTTTGATTTACATACTGAACATTTAGAATTTGATAATTGGTTTATGTTTCAGAGAATTTTACAGTAGTCTTTTATGTCAATTTTTAAATATATATTATAAAAAAGAGTATAAAGATATTTGTTTTTTATAATATAGTATATAATATATAGATATCGTTAAATTATACTCATTTTTAATGCTTCGTTAGCTCAGTTGGTTAGAGCATCCGGCTGTTAACCGGAAGGTCATAGGTTCGATCCCTATATGGAGCGTAATATTATATTAACTTGGTCGGTGTAATATAATATTTATTTTGTTTTATTTTTTATAAAAATAGTTTAAAAAGATTATATGAACTATTTTATATGTTAAAAGAGATACCATACTTTATTGAAAGAAAAACCGAAAATAAAGTAGAAAGTAAAATTCCAAGAAATATTATTCAAACTTATAAACATAATAAAATTCACCCCTTTGTTTATAATAATATCATGGAAATTTTGAAAATAAACGAAGATTTTAATTACTTTCTTATTACTGATGATATAGGTATTGAACTTATAAAAAAAAATTTTGATCAATATACATTAGATGCTTTTAATAAATTAAATTTGGGTGCAGCAAAAGGGGATTTTTTAAGATATGTTGCAATATATGTTTATGGTGGTGTTTATTTGGATATGGATTCTAATATTACTATATCTTTATCTTCATTCATTGCTCCTAAAATTGAACATTTGTTTTTTTTAGATGGTGCGTGTAATATACAACAATGGTGTTTTATGTCTTCTCCAAAAAATCCAGTTATTTTAAAAATAATAAACGAAATGGTTAAACGTATTTATAATGGTGAAAGAAATATTTTTTTAGCAACAGGGCCTGTATTAACAACTGATGTTATTTATAATTATATTAATGAGTCTAATTATTATAATACACCAAAAATAAAATCAAAAACAGATAGATATGATATATTTATAAAAAATAAATTTGGTAATGGAATTATTTTAAATGAAGATGATACTAGTTTAAATTTCTCAAATAAATTCAAATTTACAATGAATAATTATAATCATTCAATGTTATATAATAATGAATATAATAATGATAACAGATATATACCAACTTCTAATGGTATGCCTACTCCAAATTTTTATAAATAATAAAAATATATTTTGATTAAGATTTATTAAGGTTTTTGGAATACTTTTACACATTCCCAAATCTTTGCTGATTCGTCTAGTGTAAAAACACCTCTTTTATGAGCCAAATGGACAAAAGAAAATATTAGATTGAATGCAGTATTCTCGTCCGTAACAGGAATATCTACAAGTTTTAATTGTTCTGATGATGGGGAAGGCAATTGAGATTGAGGTTGATTCTGAGGTTGATTCTGATGTTGAGGTTGACTACTAACTGGTTGTGAATCCATTATATTATTTTATTAATAAAAATATTATATTTAAGTTAATATTTTTATTATTGTTTTTTATGTAATAACAGGTTTTAATGGGTTTTTTCTTTTGTTTATGTAATAATGGTTGTTCCATAACTATAATCTCCATATCCATTTTCTTCGTTATCTTCTTGTGTTAGTTCAATCATTTTGTTTTTCTCTCTATATTCTTTTTCTAATTGTTCTTGGTTCTTCAATATATATAAAATAGCATATTGATTATATATTTTTCTAGCACGATTTAATCCATCTGTTTTATATGTCCTTACATAAGGGTTTTTTTCTAATGCGTCCATATATAAGTTTTGAACTTCTTCTGACCATGGCCAGAAACCTGTTTGTAAAAATATATCTACTTCTTCTTGGCTAGCATATTTTTGGAGTTGTTCCAAATCATATATTATTTTTGGGTTATTTATATGTTGTGCTAAAATAAATTGGTCTTTCTCATATTGCGACCATTCAAAGCCTTCTTTTATTTTTGTTTTTTCTAAATTGGATTTAAAGAGAGAAGAGAAAAAACTAAATAAAATACAAATAAATAAAAAACAGAAAAAACATAACAAAATGAATAATATTGGAATTTGTTTTTTTAAAATGTTTTTCATAATAAATAGCTATATTATAGTTGTTTATTATTTGGTTTTTTCTTAGGGTTTTTCTTAGGGTTTTTCTTAGGGTTTTTCTTAGATTAACGTCCTGTGGATCCAAACCCGCCTGATCCTCTTTCCGTTTCTTCTCCTAGGTCCATGTAATTATCTACTACTTCTACTATGATTGGTATAAGGGATGGTGCACAAATTTGTACATATCTATCAAATGGTTGACAAATAAATTCAGGAATAATATAAATTACATCAAACATAGCTATTAAATTTCCTCTATATCCGGCATCAATAATTCCTGTGGAATTTGCTAGACGTAATGGGGTTTTTGAAATACTTGACCTTGGATGTATATAGTAGCCAGTATTAAACTCTTTATTCTTATCTGTGTATATTCTTGCTGAACACTTTACTTTTAAATCTAATTTATTTACTTTCTCGCAATTAAATACAAGGTTTTTATTTGAATTTGTATTATCGTTATTTTGTATGGGTGGAACATATAAATCAAATCCTGCATCAATATAGTCTTGACTATTTAATAGTTTCAAATTATGTGTCATACTTTCATCTAGGTATTTTCTTTTGAGTGTATCTATATTATTGGTATCTGTATTGTTATCTGTATCTGTATCCACAAATAACTTTAAAATCATAATTTTATCATATTGTTTTAATAAGTCTTGTTTTAGATTTTTAAAAATTTCTGCGTTAGAAAAAGATGTCATTGTTTATATCTGGATGTATAGATATAAATATGTTTAAGTTTTAAATAGATTTATTAGATAATATTAGTTTTAGTATTAGTTTATTATTTAATTAGTATTAGTTTATTATTTAATTAGTATTAGTTTATACCACTTGGTGATTTAATATACCATTCTGGTGGTTTTAAATATATATTTGCTGTATTACAACCAGTTCCCACACTCGTAATACTTGTACCTGCTGCTTGTATACCTGAACCTGTTTGAACTGTATAAGGAAATGGTTTTTGTCTACCTAGTGGATTCGCACATCTTTTCTGAATATAAAGAGTATAGTCACTTGATGGTATTGCCTGTTTGATTTCTTTTGTATAAGGTGCATTACGCGCCATATCATTATATTTAAATAATGCAGTAGTTGTAGCACATAAAGTAGGACCTGAATTTTTTATGTAACCTACATATTTTTCTGTATCATTTACGTTAATATTACACATATTAGCAGCTGTTTTCTGATGTATATACATACCTTGGCTCTTTGTATCGGCTTGCCATGTACCTCCTACAAGTGGCTGTACCCAATAATTTGGATATTGACCGTTGTATGCCCATCTATATTGTTTTCGTAATTGTCCATATGTTGATAAAACAGATGGTTTTACGTATAAATATTGTGTTCCTAATGCGATAACTCTATTTACATTGAAAACAGGTTCTGATATAGGATATTTACCATAAGTACCACCATTTCCATATGCGTGTCTACCTCTATATGGTGTTCCATTTCTTGAAAATTTGCTTTCTTTTCCAATATATCCAACATTTCTATGTGTTCCATTAAGTGAAAAACCTTCTGGACCAAAATTATGTATAGCATTATTTAAAGGTTGTGTTGCTTTTCCAAATGGTCCTTGGGGTAACCAATAACCACCTGGTGGCTTTCCTGATCGTTTAGCACCATAATTAATAACAGATTTCTTTTTAAAAGCAACGATTGACATCTAATATAACATAATAGGAGATATTAAATATAAAGGATACATCTATTTTCTATGTTATTTGTTAAACATCTTATTAATAAAAAATATATTTTTGTTCCTTTTATTGGTAGTAAATTTTTTTGAACATCTTCTATTTTATATTGGGATATATCAGTTTCTTGATTATGTTGTTGTTTTGGATTATTTTGTTGTAAATAGTATATTATTAAACAGGCTAAACTATAATAGGTTGTTTTAAAATGAGTTTTACTTGGAATTTCTTTAATTAAAAACATTTCTGGACTCATGAAAAAATCTTGTTGAGAGAAAGGATAAGTAATAGTAATATTATTATCTTCTATATCATGTAATTCTTCATTATTTGGTAAATAAATAAATTTATTTTCGTCTATTACTAATATATTCTTTGGATTATATCCTATAAAGGTCTTATTATAGTTATTTATTAAATATTTTAATTGTGTTGATAAGTTATATAGTATTAGTAATAAAGTATTGTGACTTATGGGGTTTTGGTTTTGTTTTTGTATTTGGTTTTGTTTTTGTATTTGGTTTTGTATATATATGGAATTCGCATTAAAAGTAATTGTTTTATAATTATTTGTTACTGTGGCTCCTAATATTATTTTAGTTTTTGTAATGGATTTTACGAGGGCTTCTCTATTGGATAGACTATAATTATTTAATTGAATAGTATATAGTGATTTGGTATCTTTGTTTTGAATAATTTGATAATCGTTATCCATAAAAGTATAATATCTGTTTTTATGTTTTTATGTTTTTATAAAAAAAAGTATTTTTCTTAATAATTAAATTATAAATAATGATTTTTTTATAGTTCTTCTTGTTCTTCTTGTTCTTCTTGTTCTTCTACATGTTCTTCTAAATTTTCTGGGTTTATGAGTGAAATTTCTTTTTGAATTTTAATTATGTCTTCATCGTCTGAATCTTGGATATCTTCTTTTATAATTGAAATAGGCGAATAGAATAGTATCTTTTTTGCTATTTTTTTAGAACCTTGTATATTTTGTGATATATCTCTTTGGTTTTTTGTAGGTGGTTGGTTTTTTGTAGGTGGTTGGTTTTTTGTAGGTGGTTGGTTTTTTGTAGGTGGTTGGTTTTTTGTAGGTGGTGGAGGGGGAGTTATGAATTGGTCATTATTTGATAAAGAAGGAAATGGTATGTACTTATTAGGACTATGTACTTCTTCGTCTGATTCTAGTTTTATTACTAGCTTTGAGATGATACGTTTGTTATTATTTGTATTTGTATTTTTATTAGTATTTTTATTTGTACTATTATTTATATTACGTCTTGGATTTGAATTTATATTTATATTTCTATATGCAGAAACTTTCCAAAACCATGGATTATCATAAATAATCTTGATTTCTTTACCTTCTTGAAGACGATTATGTGCAGAATTTGCAGTTTCATTATCAAACCATTTATTGAAATGTACGTAAACACGGTTGATTTTTTCACCTTTTTCTGTTGTTATATTTCTTAAATCAATCTTCTCTATTTCTCCTATATTGAGTTCATTGAATATACTAAGAATACGTTTTTCAGAAATATTCGTAAAAACACGAGGAATAAACAGGATATTCATATTAACTTGTTGGTTTGATTGTTGAGTAGACATTTTATTTGGTATTTATTAGATATCTTATATCTATTTTTAAAAAAGGATAAAAGGATTTCAATTTTTTATTTTGTTTTTATTTAGATTACGTATAATAAATAAATATATTGATATAATATATACATTAGTATAATGAATCAAAATAAAAATGTTTTAAGTACATATAATCAACAATATAAACAAGCATGGGGACTTCGTAATGATAAAAATAATGGTAATAATGGTAATAGTAACTTATTACCTCTTGATGATTCTGCTTATGAAATTCCGCTTGATAATGACGAATTAGGTGAATTGACAAATCTTTTTAATGGTTTAAAAGCATCACAAGAATCTTATGATAGAGATTTAGCATCGGTAGCATCAGCTTCTACTGAATTAAAACCTGTTATCAATCTTGAATCAATAGTAACTACGGACCCAAATAAAAAGGAACAAAATATTATTGTATTAATTAGTAATTTATGGATATGTATGTGTAAGCTCCCAATTACTGTTTTATCTATAATAACAACACCTTCTGGTTCTAATCTTAATTTTTTATATAAACAGTTTTTTTTAATACTAAATATTATATTTTCTGTATTACGTGCTTTATCACAAAGTAATATAGGTTGTTGTGTTTTATTATTATTTATGTGTGTTATTTATCAAACACAATGGGGATATGCTACAATTCAATTTTGTTTAGGTGTTTTTTTATACTTATATACTAATTTTCCTGCTAATATTGGTGTTGACGCGTTTATAGAAAAACTTAAAATGTTGGCTTTGGCTTGGTTGGCTTTAATTATGAAGGGACCATTTGTAACATGGGGAACTTCTATTTTATCTTCTATTTCTACATCTACGCAAGCACTTACGGCAGCGGCACAAACTGCTACAACTGCTGCTCAAACTGCTACGGTGGCTTCACAAGCTGCTTCTATGACTGCTCAAACTGCTTCTATGACTGCTCAAACTGCTTCTACGGTCGCACAAAATGCTTTGGAATCTGTTCAACGTATATCAAATAATGTACCAAGTCAATTAATTACGGCATTAAATTCACCTGATGGTATTTTAGCAATTAAACAAGCATTAGAAAGTTCTGCTATAATGGGTAGTTTAGCATTAGCTTGGAAAAATCAAGAAATTTTTTATGATGAAAAATTATTACCACAATTAAATAAAATAGGAAATGTTTTAACTTCAACCTCAAATAATATAGAAGATGTTAAATTAATAACAGAGACTATGACTAATGATGTTAGTAATATAAAACAAATAGTTATAGAAGATGTTAATGCTATTAATGAACTTATGATTACTATTAAAAATAATAAAGAAATATCGGATATAAAGTTGAGAGAAATATTACAACTTGTAAATAGAAATTTACAAACAACAGATTTGGGTAGACTTATTAATGCAAATGGTCTTACACCTGATACTATTGTTGGGTTTTTAACAGCTACTCAGCAGAATTTGGCTAGAATGATGGGAAAACAGCAATTATTACTTCAAAATGGAGAAATGGGAGGGACTATGAAGAAAAGGACAAGAAAGAAAAAGATTACGAAGAAGAAGAAGAGTGTAAAGAAGAAGAAGAAGACGTCAATAAATAAGAAGAAGAGTATGAAGAAGAGTATGAATAAGAAGAAGACGTCAATAAATAAGAAAAGTAAAAGGTAAAAGGTAAAAGATAAGGTTAAAAGATAAAGGTAAAAGGTAAAAGATAAAAAATTGAATTACTTAATTATATTATGATAAATGTTAACATAATATAAGTTGTAAATAAATCTGTAAGATTAGAATATGTTCTCTCAATTAGAAGAAGTAGATGATAAACCTACTGAGGAAATGATTAGAAAAGGTAAGAAGAAATTGAGGGAAATTGCAAGATTGAAATTAAAAAATGAATCTTCTTTGACAGAAGAAGAGAGAAAAAAACTATACGAAGAAAAAGAATGGATATCTATTGTATATGATGGTATTAAGAAAGAGTCTGTTATAAAAAAGTCTGTTATAAAAGAAAAAGAGTCTATTATAAAAGAAAAAGAGTCTGTTATAAAGTGTAAATTCAATAAAAAGGATGTATATGATACTTCTGATTGTCCGATATGTATGGAATCAATTACGGCGAATAATATCATGTCACTAGGTTGTGGGCATATGGTGTGTACTGATTGTGTTTCTACTATGATTAAAAAAGATACTTGTGGTACTCTTTGTTGCCCTTTGTGTCGTGAAGAAATAACTAATTATAATATCAACGATTATAATAAATTTATAGATATTTCTACGGCATTGGAAGAGCATGAGAGAGTTTTAAGAGACGCAGAGGTTAGAGAAGAAATGTTTCTATATAGAAATAATAATTATGTTAGAGTTAGAGATAATTATGTTAGAGTTAGAGATAATTATGTGGTATATAGGGATATGATTTTATCTGTATATAGTCAGCCTGAGGCTAATCGTCCTTTTTATTATAGTGATGAGAATCGGCATGTTTATACTAGTTATATGGAACGTACTTATGGTAGAGTATAAAAAGTGTAAAAAATATTTGTTAAAAAAATTCATTTTTTTTAATAAAATTATCTTATAAATCACCATGTCAAAAAACGGAGACGAACAATATAGTCACGATAAAACAACTCTGTATATTCCAGTTTCTAGCTTTTTACATTTTGGATTAGTTCAATTATACAAACAATACAAAAAACACAAAAAACAAGAAAAACAAGAAAATACTTTAAATTGGAATAATTTCGTAGCTACATGGCTAGAAAATCATTATAATAATATTCATCCATTAAAAATTTATAATTGGGCTATATCTGACAGCGTAACGAATATTATTCGGTTTATCTATAAAGCAGAAATTAGAAGAGTGAAATATATCAAACTAGGAAACATTTTACCAACGTATTCACCATATATTGTGCTTGATTCATCCTTTTGTAAAAAAATATATAAAATATATGATGACTGGTGGGAAACGATACGATGGAGAAGAAGATGTATTCTTGATAGAGTAGACCAGGACGCGGATTTTATGTATGTAAATGTCTAAGGACATAGATTATGGATAGGTGTATAAAATTACTGTTTATTAGTTGGATGGTAGTGAATATAAAATGACCAATCATTATTATACATATACTTATGATACATTTTTGGAATTTAATTAGTTTTTTTTTGGTTATTGATTTGGTTATTGATTTGGTTATTGATTTGGTTATTGATTTGGTTATTGATTTGGTTATTGATTTGGTTATTGATTTGGTTATTGATTTGGTTATTGATTTGACTGATAGTGTCGTATAGTGTCGTATAGTGTCTCATAGTGTCTCATAGTGTCTCATAGTGTCGTATAGTGTCGTATAGTGTCTCATAGTGTCGTATAGTGTCTCATAGTGTCGTATAGTCCTTTATATAAGGGAATTATGAAACGAGAAATGAGTGACAAAATGAAGAAATGAGTGACAAAAATATAGCCTATTATCGTGTATTATTGGGCTATAAGGGAAACGAGAAATGAGTGACAAAATGAAGAAATGAGTGACAAAAAAAAACATAAGAAAAAGGGTATTAGTCCAAAGGCGACCACACCTTAGATTCGCTTAAATTTTAAAAATTGATATATTGATAAGTATGACCATTAGTAGTAAGGGTCGCGATAATTATAATCAGGAATATCTACATTTCCATTGTCTACTTCTTCATAACTAACATGTACTTTATCCTCTTCCGCTTCGTCTTCACTATCAGACCAATCGGCCCAGTTTTTCATAGGCATTCTTGCCTTGGATGCCTTAGTAATATAGTCGCCAATAGTAGCCACAGTTACCGTCTTCGGTGGAGGAGGATAATTGGGCTCACATGGAGTAAATGGTACGGCTGGTTTAGAAGCCATACTTGCATACGAAATCTTCGTATTCGTATTAGGATTTGACTCTGTAATTGGTTTCACTTTGACTTCAACTAATACTGGAAAGGACAAAGGCTCCTTTTTATTAGATTTGGGCTTTTTCACTTTCTTAGATTCGTCGTCTGAATCTTCGGCTAATAAGGCAAAGACAGAATTAGATTTTTTAACCTTTTGGTCTACCTTTTTGATATCGCGTTCACTACGTTGAAGATAGTGAACACGTTCATCGTTCTTTTTAATATCTTTTTGTTGATTCTTTAATTTCATACAATACTTGACCGTATGCCCAAATTCGTGACAAAAACCACAACCTTGGGCTAATAGGGTTGGACAAACGACCACACCGTTCGCACCAGGCTCACTTTTTACAAAATGGGAGGTATATTCAGCTTGTGACTTACCTGCATCGTGACATACCTTACAGAAGGGTTTGGGGTGGATTTTAGGGGATTTCTTCTGTGTGGTATGAAACATATTTGATTTAATAGGAAACGTAGTGTAGTGTTTTGAACAGTTGTTTGGGTTATAGTTACGTTCTATTTTTCAAAGAAAAAGTATTTCAATTTTTTTATTTATAATGTATTTCTCTCTACACACTTTTTTTGTAAAACGTATTAATTAGTAACACATATCTCTTATGAATAATTTTATTTGTAAAAAATTATTTAACATAATATTTTATAATGTCTCCGTGTAAAACTTGTCCAAATGCCGCTGGTTTTAAATTATGTAACCAACCTTATGCGTTATGTTCAAAAGCCAAGTGTGTTTTAAATAAAAATAATGTATATACTTGCTATTGTGAAAATTTTAATGGTTGTAGTATGGGTACAAAGAAATGTTCAGAATTAAAACCTTTTATTGATAAGCAAGGTAGACAAAGAATATTCAGTACTTTTAGCCCTCAATATGGTAAACAAGGAGACACTTTAAATACTGGTTATGCAAAAAAATGGGCAAATTGTTTAAATCAAAAATGTGTAATTGACCCTAATGACCCTAATAAAAGTATTTGTAAATGTGTTGTTGCAACAGGCCAAGAAGTAACTTATAATAAAAAATTAGAACATGTATCGGGTGCTTCATATGATAGTTTTTTACAAACAGCAGAATATTGGGAAAGCTGTTTAGGACAAAATATATTAAAAATAAATCAAAACGCTTATGAAAAAAAAATGAAACAAGAAAACAAGAAGAAACAAGAAAATAAGAAATAATTAAATATTTAAATATTACACATATTTTTAAATATTTAACTGTAATAATCGTATACGAAAAAAAAGGTGTTTAATTTTAAAAACATATTCAATTCTAATCTACTCTACTCTATTCTAATACGATACATTGGTCTACTACGATACTTGTTGCATCATTTACGATTAACTTGGTCTTTTTCATGGGACGTTGGGCCTTTTTTTCGGTGGCTAGTGCCTTTTTTTCAGCGATTTGGACCCTTTTGTCCGCCTTCAAGGCCACTTTTTCTACCTTTTTGGCCTCCTTTTGAGCCTTTTTCACCTCTCTTTCAGCCTTTTTAACTTTAATTTCGGCCTTGTGAACCTCGGTATTACGTTTACGGATAAGGAGGGTCATTTCCTTAACAACACCGTAAAACGCCTTCTTATTTCTAAGCGTTTCCTGTAAATTCTTCGCCTTTTCGGCGGTTTCTTTGCGGATATTTTTTGTCATCGCTCTTACGATGCTAAGAAGAATACGCTTATTTTTAACCCTTTCATGGCTCCATGAGTTGTTTCTCTTGATAGCTGACTTATGAATACGAGTGATACTACTCATAAATCTCTTACCTAGCGCCTTTTTTTGAAGCACAGGAATCACCTTAGGGAGGAAGGTAGTTGTCTGTGTAGAAATACTTGGCATATTTAATAGATGGGTGTTTGTGTGTTGGGTGCTTGTTGCAGGGTTTAGTCTGTTGTTATGCATTCCTCTTAGACTACGAAAAGTATTTCAATTTTTTTAAATTTACGTTTGTTTTTGCGTACACATTTTTTTTATAATATTTCATACGTTTCATACGTCAAGAGTCAAGGCATATGCCTCAAATAGAATAGGGGGTCTACGTCTACGTTTCATGGGACGACGTAATCGTATTATAAAAAAAATGTGTACGCAGAAATGACTGAGAAATAAAAAAAATTGAAATACTTTTTGTTCGTTCTTGTGAATGCAACTTAACCCAAACAACCTGTTTCAAACGTAACCGTCAATCATGTCTTCATTTCAAGAGCTTGAACAAGTCATTCAAGAAAAGGAGGAAATGCTCATGAATTTAGGCATTAAGACAACCAATGAGATAGCTGATTCGCTTGAAATTATTCAAATGGAACGTTTTAATCTTATGATGCGAGAAAAACACTTTAAAATTGAGTATGAACGTCTTCGTGTTGAAGAAGCACGGTTACTGAATGAAGGTGAAAAGAATGATGAAAAATGCGCGGATATTAGTAAGGAGCTTAAATTGCTCTACACACGACGGTTAGAAATGAGTCAGGAAAAAATAGAACAGTCTATCCCGTCTCTAATCGTAGTATTGACGCGAGGGACCATTTAGACCAGGAACGAAGAGGTATTTTGATAGACAGAGTCAGACTAGCGTAGATTTTAACCTTAAAAAACCCTTAATTAAAGCCCTTTTTTCTCGCCGTTTTTTTAAAACGGTTCATACTTTTAACGGTTCATACTTTAAAACGGTTCAACCATTTATAAAAAAAATGTGTACGCAAAAATAAGCGTAAATTAAAAAAATTGAAATACTTTTTCAACATTTTTTTCACTGCAACTTTACATACATATTAACGGTGAAACCAAAATATGATAGCTGATATGGACGTCCGTATGGAGGCGTTTACTAAGTATCTTGACCGTACTAAGATGGACCACAAGGACTACCAGCACGAGGGTGTCAAATGGACTCTAACAAACGAGCTCCGTGAAGACCCACCCTGCGGTGTTCGTGGCGGTTTCATCGCAGATGAGATGGGCCTAGGTAAGACCATCCTCATGATCGGCACTTTTGTCGCTCATTTACTACCTCATACCCTAATCGTATTACCCCCCGTCTTAATTGACCAATGGGTGTTACAAATCAAACGAACCACTGGTCATGATGCCTTCGTCTACCATGGCGTGGCTAAAAAAACATGTACCCTCGCCAAGCTCCGTATGTGCCCCATAGTCATAACCACCTATGGTGCCGTCTCCCTGTCCATGACACAGAATGACGATAATTCAAACATACTCCATGAGATGAAATGGTCACGTATCGTGTTTGATGAGGCACACCATTTACGTAATAAAAAAACCACTCTGTATTCAAGCACCAAAATGCTTAAAGCGGATATTCGTTGGCTCGTAAGTGGTACACCCATACAAAATAACAAAAAAGATTTCTACAACTTATGCTCTATTATCGGGTTACCTGAATCTTTCTATAAAGATCGTGCGAATCTTACCACGTTGGCTAGACATTTCATACTAAAACGCACCAAAAAACAGGTCGGAATCGTCATCAGTGACCTAATAATAGATAATAATACGGTCAACTGGTCAAACGACAAAGAAATGAACCTTTCACAGGAGATTCATTCCGACCTGGCATTTAGTAGAGTATCAGGCTCCAAACATGGTCTTTTGATGGACGGTTTCGCCAAGTGTTACGATAAAAGAGGTAGAGTCTTGGCTATGATGATGAAGGCTAGACAGACATGTGTATTACCTAAGCTGATGTTACCTTCCCTAGATAATTTGGTCAAAAAAGGCATGTTAGATAATTATGATGCTTATAAAGAGTCATTTAATCATAGTAGTAAGTTAGATATCATTGTGAATACTATCTTAGAGAGAAAAGGAAATGACTGCGGAAAACTCATATTCTGTCATTATCGGCAAGAAATTGATGAAATCGCGAAACGGTTACGTGATGGAGGTATGGCTAAGGTAGCCACTTTTGATGGACGAACTTCGCATAGTGATAGGCATGAAATACTCACCGAGAAAAACGAGGCACTCATCTTACAGATACAGACTGGTTGTGAAGGATTGAATCTTCAAGAGAATTACAGTGAAATATATTTCGTCACACCCCACTGGAATCCTGCCGTTGAGGACCAGGCAATCGCTAGATGTCACCGTATTGGTCAGACCAAGCCTGTCTATGTGAAACGATTTGAGATGTGCCAATTTGAAAAGGATATTGACCAGGTCATGAAGACGCAGACCATAGATAATTACGTCTCATCTGTACAGGGAATAAAGCGTGATATTGCCACTGAGTGCTTAAACCAGTAACTTAACGTAAAAAAATAGTGTAGATTTTGTTAATATGTATTTAAAAAGAAGGTGACTTTTTTTCTTTAAGTTGGTTACAAATATATATTTATACTTATGCTATTATAACCATGTCCACATAATCAAGTCAGGATCATTGCTATTCAGAAAGGATATGCGTTGACATGGTAACCAATTATATAAACCACATATACGAAACGTATCTCGTTCTGTTTGTAATACGTAATATTCAGTATAATCAAGAGTTTCATATCTGTTCCATATCAACGGCATATCACTACGTACAAAGAAACCATCAAACTTTTTTTCGCTCTTATCGGTTATGTTTCGTAGGAATTCGCAGTTTTGTTTAGTAGAACCTTTTGGTAGTATTTTATACTTGATTAGTCCACGTTCTAGTGGATGTAAATAAATCATTAGGTCATCTACGCTTCTATACGTCGGCTTATATTTCCAACCTTCACCTTGTTCTACATTACTTATTCGTCCATATTCATTTTCCCAATCTCTAACTCCACTGAAATGCATACCATTAAATAATTCTTTTACTCTTTCAATACATGTTTTTTCTTTATATAACCACCATTTCATCACTAACTCCTCTTTAAAGACAAGTGTCTTGAACATATCTCGATAAATACTATTTTCATAATCAAAAACTTTTCTCATTAAATCATCAGGGAGAGAAAGGAATAAATTCAAAGGTCTGTTATTCCAATCACGAATTACGCACGTCATATTTATCTCGTAAATGTATTATGTTATTTTGTATTACCTACGTTTGATTAAAAGTATTTCAATTTTTTTACAAATATATATTTACAAAGTAACTTAAAGAAAATACGTAAATATTTGTTTCATAAGGGATTAATGAAGTTTTTCCATTGCTGATATTAAGAACTATTAGCAATGGAAAAAGTTCCAAAAAGTTCGTATATTCATAGTTGTAAAATTTGTGACTATTATGCATAACGTAAAAACAAATATGAAAGATATTTAATAACCGATAACACACATAATCAATGTTAGCAATGAACAAGCAATCAATAAGTTCTTTAAGTTACTTTGGTAATTTATTGTTTTATAAAATATTTTTTTCCAAGATATATTTTCATTTTTCAAAAATGGACAAAAAAAATGTCCAAAATCGGAAATTGGAAAAAAGTCTTTGAAAAAAGAATTTTGTGAGACCATAAAATTTTTTAGCGTCTGGTCGCTCTTTTCAAAAATTTTCATTTGTGACCATAATTTTTTAAATATTTTTTTCGTAAAGGATTTAGGAACTTTTTCTGTTGGCAATATATGTCAATAATTAGCAATGAAAATGTAGGAAATTGTAGCACATTATTTTCTTGTAAAAACTGCAACTATAATACCGTAAAGAAATTTAATTACGACAAACATATTTTGACAGCTAAACATATAAAATCAATGATTGGCAATGAAAATGTAGGAAAAAGTAGCACATTATTTTCTTGTAAAAACTGCAACTATAATACCGTAAATAAATATAATTACGACAAACATATTTTGACATCTAAACATATAAAATCAATGATTGGCAATGAAAATGTAGGAAAAAGTAGCAAAAGTAGCAAAAGTAGCAAAAGTAGCAATGATTCTCATATATGCGAGATTTGTAAAAAATCATATAAAGATTATAGTGGATTATGGAGACATAAAAAAAAATGTAATCAACAATTGGTAATATCTAATGATGAATTTGTACTAGATAAAGAATTTGTTTTACAAATTTTGAAACAAAATTCAGATGTTATAAAACAAAATTTTGACTTTCAAAATCAATTGGTGGATGTAATTAAGAATGGTACACATAATGTAAATATGAATGCACATAATGCACATAATACAAATAATACAAATAACACAAATAATAGTCATAATAAAACATTTAATTTACAATTTTTTCTTAATGAAACCTGTAAAGATGCTATGAATATTATGGATTTCGTAGATTCCGTTAAACTCCAACTCAGTGATTTAGAAAAAGTAGGTGAAGTCGGTTTCGTCAATGGTATCTCTAATATAATTATTAAAAACCTTAAAGACCTTGATGTCACTCAGCGGCCTGTCCATTGTACGGATACTAAGAGAGAAGTCCATTACGTAAAGGACGAAGATAAGTGGGAAAAAGAACCTAAGGATAATCAAAAGTTACGAAAAATGGTTAAGCATATTGCTCAGAAAAATGCCAAGCTACTCTATACGTTTAAAGAAAAACATCCTGATTGTATCAAAGGTGAATCCAAGTATTCTGATAAATATAATAAACTTGTCGTTGAAGCATTTAGTAATGATTTTGATAAAGAAACAAGTATTATCAAAAAAGTCTCTAAGGAAGTTATGGTAGATAAGAATCCTTAGCAATATTTCTCTCTATTTTTTTCTTTTGAAAGTCAATCAAAGAGAGAAACACTACTATTGTAACTAGTATCGCCGTCTATCTCTATCAGAGTAACGTAACATAGTCGCCGTATATATCTATTATGAAACCAATTATATAACAAATAAGTGTATACTTGTTATATGATAAGCCCTAACGCAGAAATGAGTGACAAAATGAAGAAATGAGTGGTGTTTTTTAAGCCCTATTAACGACTATTATATAGTGCACCATATTTCGCCCATGCTTCTCTCAATTCGTGTGCTTGGATATGTGGTTGTAGTTTAAATATATCCTTATCTCTTATACTTTGTTCTCTAAAACCGTGTGCATATCTACCATTCAATATATATTTCACACAAAACTCTGCGTCTAATTTTTGGGTATTTAAAAGACTAAAAAATTCTAATCGTTGACATTTACACTTCTCTGAATGAGTTAAAAATGGCCACACTTTTATCGTATATGCTAATGTTTCCATATCATACTGGTTAAAGTATAAGTCTATATCTGATACTAGTTTCATTTTATACATATATTATAATTAGATATTTTTTTTATCAAAGAGAGAAATGTCGTTAATCGTGTCTAAATACGCACTTATACCGAAGACGAGAAATGAGTGACAAAATGAAGAAATGAGTGACGATTTTTGCCCCTCTGGGACACATACGGCGTCCAATGCCGACCTATTTTCACGCCTTGATGCCGACTATTTGTGACCATAACGTGACCATAAGTTATGTCATGTGACGACTATTTTGATGACCATGAACGGCGCACATACGCCGACCAATACCGACTATTTTCGCGCATTGATGTTGACTATTTGTGACCATACGATATGTCATGTGGCGACTATTTTGCGCACCATATTCGGCGCACATACGGCGACCAATGGTTGTTAATATTCCGCGCACATACGACGACCATTGACGACTATTTGTGACCATAACGTGACCATACGATATATCATATGGCGACTATTTTGATCACCATGAACGGTGCACATACGACGACCAATGGTTGATCATATCCACGCACATACGACGACCAATGGATGATCATATCCACGCACATATGACCGATGATATGAAAAAAAAATTGACCTTTTATGGTCTTCAATTTATTTAAACGTTAACAAATATATACACTACATAACACAACTTAACTACGCTAATCTACTTATTCTTCGTACTCTTCGCTCTCTTCCTCATCTGATGAATCGTCACAAAATTCTATCTTGTTCAACTTGGTATTCCACTTTCCTACTGGATTTTCATCCATATCGTATATCACGTTACATCTTACTGACTTTAAGTACTTCTTACCTTCAAATACGATACGTACTACTTCATCTTCCTCTTCTTCCTCTTCCTCTAACACCACTGGTTTCTCAACCACTTTCTCTGAGACCACAGGCTTCTTCACTTCTTCCATCGGCTTCTCAGGATACACCTCAGACATACTTACTACTTTTTCTTCCTCTTTTGAGGACTTTTTTTCTTTCTTTTTTTCTATCTTTTCAACCGCTTCCTTCACCTTTTTTACTTCCTTTTCTACTTCTACTTCCTTTTCTGCTGACTTAATTATACATGCAAATAGGTCTTCTTCTTGATCTTCGTTTAATAACACCTTTTTTTTATCCTTTTTAGGACGACCCTTGCCCTTCTTTTCTACGTTTTCTACGTTCTTTTTCACTTTTTTTACTTCTGAAACCGACTCGGACTCTTCCACACCTTCTAAGTGTTCCTTAGCAATTGACATACCCACTTTTGATGCCTCTTCTAGTACATCTTCCATACTCAGATTCAGCTTTTTCATCACTTTCAAATATGCTTTTGGACTACGACCTTTTGGGTCTACGTATTCCATTAAACCCACTGACATACGTTTTTGGATTGTACCATAATTCGGCTCTCCATTCTCGTTTTCGTCTGCTTGGTTTTGGCATGTCTTACAGTATTTTACTCCTTTTACCACTACACGGCATTGAGTAAATAGTTCATGATTCTCCTTCAATCCTGAACAACATGACTCATCCATACCACCATTGTATGGTAATGGAAAGCTTCCCTTAAACTTTTTACCCGAATTTACCACCTTTTCTACCTTTTTTACCACCTTCTTTTCACTATTTACCACTTTTTCTACACTCACTACCACACCCAGTCTACGTACTGCTTCTTCACCATCAAAACCATACGTTTCACTACATTTCATTATCGTATCATTCACTAAGCTATTTAGGTATGATACTACTAATGAAGGCACTTCTATTGACATTTGCATTGACATCTTTTAACTTAGCTTTGGCTCACTTTATTCTTATTTTATGTCTTTCCTTACGTTTTTAAAAAGTATTTCAATTTTTTTTTATTTACCTATTTTTTTGCTTACACATTTCTTTTATAATAAAATACCTTTGTTAACGCACTTACAAATTACCTTACCTAACGCACTTTCCTAACGCAACCACCATTCAGACACGACCAACGGTCGCTAATTTCACCACCTACCTAAGACCTACCTACCTAAGACCTACCTACCTAAGACCAACCTAGACCAACCTAGACCAACCTAGACCAACCTAGACCAACCTAGACCTACCTAGACCTACCTAGACCAACCTAGACCAACCTAGACCAACCTAGACCAACCTAGACCTACCTAGACCTACCTAGACCAACATAGACCAACCTATGACACATCACTCTGAAACCACCTAAGACCCTTACGTAACGCACTATTCACTTCGCGACCATTCGGTGACCACATTTAACATCCTTATGTAAAGGAATACAAAATATTACCTTACATTACTATCTTTTATTATAAAAAAATAATAGAATTTTTATTTTAACACTCTAAACAACATACAATTAAAACCAACAACACGTATTTCTATACATAAATGGAGCTTTTTGCTGACCTTCTGATGTTGTATACCAAATATCACAATCAATCGGCGCACAATCTTTATGGTATAAGCTTTTATCTATTTCTGACATATTCAATAATTCGTTATCCATATGACAGAAGAAACCATCAAAACGCATGTTTTCTAACAACTTTTTATCTAACTTTTTATCTAACTCCTTTGGAAGGATCTTAAAGTAAAGTACATCATTCTTCGGCTCACTTACGTACACCATAAAATCATCGTTTTCTTTTATATGTATTCTTTTACCATACACATTATCTTTGAAAAATGCGTCTGATGGACCACCTATACAACAGTACTCATTTTTAAACATAAAATCTTCATCATCATATATATAGTCGTTTATTAAATCTATTACACTTCTTTTTGCATAAGAAGATTGTTTTTTTAACCATCCATAGTGTAAGTCCTTCTTGAACTTCAATGAGCCAAAGATACGATATGTATTATCAAACTCAAACACTTCGGTCATCAAAACATCCGGTAGAGAGAACAGTAGATTTATTACTCTTGTCATTTTTTTATACATTATCTTCTTCATAAGATAAGTATTTCAATTTTATTTATTACATATTATGTTATCTACACTTTTATATTTATAAAAAATTGAATAACTTTTATTCCTACTTATTTGTATTATAATTACACTTACATACATAATAATATGTCAAACTATGAATTAGATATGTTTAATATTAAAATGGCTCGTGCAGATGCAAAATCCGAGTTACGAAAAAATGCGAAAAAAACATGTACATTTTGTAATAAAGTGGGTCATGTTGTATACCAAATGGGCATATTAACCTGTCCGTTACTAAAACAAACATCATGTAATGCTTGTGGTTTACTTGGACATACACCCAAGTTTTGTATATTTCTAAAAAAACGTAGATAATAAATAGGTAATAAAAAATAGATAATAAAAAATAGAAAAGAAAACATTTGTATGTGGTTTTCCAATTTTAATAAATATTTGATAAAATTCATTCATTTTTACAGCACAAAACAACTATTTTTTATATTTTATATTTTATAATGTATTTTAATCACCCAATGTATTATAGTCACAAAATATACTAACTTCCTTGATATTTTTAATATTTTCTTCTATCCACTTTAAAAATGGTTTCCTATCCATCTTACGAATAATATCCAAGTGTATTGACATATTATCAAAGATGCTATGCATATCTTGTATATGGTTACCAACCAATAACGTAGGATTATCTAATTTATTTCTCTCACGCATCCAACCTTCACACACACATGCGCTACTAGATGATGTGTTGCACTTTTTACATAGATATTCAATACATGGAGACATAAATTCAATTGAATAAACTACGGACTTCGTTCCGTTACTTTCATTCGTGAGTTCATGCTCCATTAGCTTTATAAAATAATTACTATTTTGACCCCAGCTTACCTCGCGTATCATTTGTGATGTCTTTGTCATTCTAATTTAGATACCATTTAAAGGAAACTAAATTAGTATTTCAATTTTTTTATAATAAAAATAAAATACGTATATATTTTACACCGTATATATTTTACACCGTATATATTTTACACCGTATATATTTTACACCGTATATATTTTACACATTTTCGCGTTGAAAACGCACAAAGTAACAGTTCAAATCAATAAAATTAATCAAGTAATGATTTTATATTTTTCTTATTATTTTGCCTTTAAATTTTACGTTTTACCCCATTTCTTATTCAAGAAGCTCTCGTGGGTAGTATTCAATATACCCACTTCGTCGGCAGAAATGTATTGAATATTTTTTGTAAATACTATTTTTATCTTAGACATACCAAATATAGTTAATAATTGCTCTATTGTTGTAGTAGTTGATTTAAATTCTTTAATAATTAATACATATATATTTTTAGGATAAATACAACTGTATTTACAATTCTTTTCAATTACATCCTTTTCATTTTTTTTATAATTATCCGTTAATTCAATTTGTCTTTTCATTTTTCGTAATATATATGTATAGTCCTCGCCTAATAATGGTTGAATATTACAATATACATTACTAAAATCAAGGGCATTGTAACCGTCATTTGTCAATCCGTATTTTTTACTAAATTGTTTGTTTAATTCACAAATACACTCTCCTGTCTCGGATGATAATGTTTCTTCATCGCAATCGCATTCAGCCCACTTCAAATCTTCCAAAATTACACCCCAATTAAACATTCCTTCAAATATTATTTCCTCGTCTACATGAATAAATGAATTTTTAGGGAAACGGTAAATACTTCTTACTAATTTTTCTATATTTTTATCTTCCAAAAATAAATTTTGGATTTTATTATATTCTTTGTAATCACGTGTTTTATTGTTTTCATAATCATAATCTGTAAAACACATCATTATTCTAGTTTAATATTTTATTGTTAATTAATTTATTGTATCATTTTTTATTTCAATTTTTTTATAATAAAAATAAAATACTTTTTATTAGTTACCTAGTATATTTATAAAGTATAATACCTCATATAACGAAAAAAATGAATGGGATTTTCGTTTATTACTATTATTTAAACTAATAGTAAAATATAAACTGCATAAGCATAATAATGTCAACCTGTATCGTTTGTTACGAAAAATATAATGCCTCCAATCATTTATGCGTAAAGTGTGAGTATTGTGAGTTTGAAACATGTCGTTCCTGTTGCGAACAATATGTAAAAGGTGAGGGTTCCGTAAAATGTATGAATAAAAATAAAAATGATAAGGGTGAAATGATATGTGATAAACAATGGACTAGACGTCACTTAGCAAAGTATATGACGAAGCAATTTATGGTAAATGATTACAAGAAAATCAGAGAAAAGATTGTAAGAGACAGCGAATTTGCGAAATTACCTGAAACAATGCCTTTTGTTGAATCACAAATTAGAGGCGAACATATTCGTAAAGAAATTATTAAAATAGATATTCAAATCCGTGATCTTACACGAAAAAAAAATAATTTACAATTAGAATTAAGAAATAACGATAACCACACAGGATACACAGCTGTTATGGAAAAGAGTTTATTTATGAGACCATGTCCATCAGAAAATTGTCGTGGCTTTTTAAATTCTTCATGGAAATGCGGATTATGTGAAACGTATACGTGTAAAGATTGTAATGTCTTAAAGGGTACAGACCCTAATCAAGAACATACATGTAATCCTGATGATGTAGCCTCAACTACTTTATTAAATAAAGATTCAAAGGCTTGCCCATCATGTTCCGCAGGAATATTCAAAATAGATGGTTGTGACCAAATGTGGTGTACAATGTGTCACACTGCATTTAGTTGGAAAACAGGTAGAAAAGAGCAAACGATACATAATCCACATTATTATGAATATTTACGTAAAACAAATGGAGCTGTTCCAAGAGCACCAGGTGATAATCCGTGTGGCGGAGATATTCCTATTAGACAAAATGATATGAATCAATTAATAACACTATTGGGACAATTTTGTGAAACTACGAAGACTACAAATCAGAATAATCCGAATAATGATAATAAATGGGATAATATTGCTAAGCAATTTTCAAGTATTATACGTTCAAAAATACATTTAAATCGTGTACAAGCACCAACCTTTAATAGAAATCAAGTAGAAAATAACAGACCTTTACGTATAGATTATTTAAGAAATAAAATAGATGAACCTACGTTTGTGTCAAAGCTTCAACGATTAGAAAAGGTCGTAGAAAAAAATCATGAAATATACACAGTATTGACTATGTTTGATAGTGTTATGTCTGACCTATTAAAAAGAGCCCTTAAATATGTAAGAAATACAAAAATGAAATCTACTGATTATGTATTGAACGGGTTAACTAACATTCTACAAGAGGTAAATGCTGTAATAGATTACTCAAACACTTTATTGGAAGAAATTGGTTCCGCATATAATTCAAAAGAATATAAAATTGAATTATTAACTGATACTAAGCAGTGGAATGTACTAGTTTAGTTTACAAAACCATATTTATATATAAAAAATAACATATATAGAAAATAAATATATATAAAAAATAACATATAAATTTTTTTATTGAATATATATAATGATAAGAATTCATAAAGATTTATTTTATAATACATTTAATAAAAATATAGATTTGTATTTGGAATTTATTGAAATCATCAAGTCAGAATATAAAGAAACTATTTATAATTTAAGTAAATCAACTACCATACTAGATATTCGTAATAATGTACATAAATTAATAAGTATAATAAGTAATATTAAGTCATCCATCACTAATGAATTGTTATATTTATGTAAATTATTATTACAAAATGAAAAAATAATGAATATTGACTACTATTATCCAATGGTAAAACCAATAGTAGAATATAATAGTTATATTATTGGTTTATAATATTTTTTACAATTAAATGATATTTTCGTATAAAAATGATATTTTCAAATAAATTATAATAACATAGAATGAAAATAGCATTATTTAATGGTTTTAATTTTCATTATGAGATGTATGGTTATATTATTTATTTTTGTAAAATAAATAAACATGAATTAACAATATTTTCTGACTCAGATATACATAATTGGATAGATTTCTATAATCATGCATTTAATGATTTTAATATTGAATACAAAAAATGTAGTTTTTTTGAAAGCTTAAAAAATGATTATGATATTATATTTTTAACAACGGATAACGATAATAGATTCAAAAATGTTTGGATTGACCAATCAAAAAAAAATATCATTTGCATTGATCATGATTATAATATAAGAAGAACAAATATTAATTTATTTTATCATATAGCTACGAGACCATTTTCAGAAAATTATAGAAAGTGGGCATTACCTTGTTATCCATTAATAAATACACATTCAAAAATAGAATTAATGGATAAAACTCAAATAAATGACGTAAATGTTTCAATATTAGGAGGTAATATGAATTATGATTATAGAACGATTAACCGATTATCTAGTAATTCAAATATTGTATTACATATAATATCAAGAAGAGTAAATAATTCTATTTTAAATTATATTTCAAAAAATATTACTGTAAAAATGTATAGTAATATTAGTGCAATTGAATTATTTAATTTAATTAATAAATGTAAATATATTTTCGCAGATTCAACCACATCAACTAATCATATTGAAGGAAAATGTATGAGTGGTAGTATCCCAATTGCCTTTTCTACACTAAATCAATTAATAATATCAACAAAAAATAATTCTTTATATAAATTTAAATCTGCTATTACTTTTAATTTAGATGATGATAAAGAAATTGTTATAAATAATCAAATAGAGGATGATATAATAGAAAAAATACATAATGAAAGAAAAGATCTAGTAAATAATTTTAACATTATTGTAAGTGATATTATAAGTTATAACAAAAGTATTTTGTTATAAATTTATGAATAGATTTGAATAGATAAATAACTTCTGATTATATTTATATACATGAGTTTATGTAAATATAAAGATGCATTAGGTGTTCCTGGAAAAGGAATTCATTCTTATCGGTTATTCGGTGTTGCTATCGTAGATGTTATTATGACGATAGTTGGTGCAGGTTTAATATCTTATTTTGCTAAGTATAGTTTTTTATATACTCTTATTATTGTATTTTCATTAGGAATTATACTTCATAGACTATTTTGTGTCCGTACAACCATAGATAAAATACTTTTTCCTAATGTAAAAGAGTAATAATTCACAAATCTCTCACAAATCTCTTTTATATAAAGCATCAAAGTCAATTGGCTTAATTTCACGCTTACCAAATGGTGTAAATTTAAGATTATTGGATATAGTCTTATCGCTTGTATTATTTACTAACTTATCTGATGACTTATTTAGTGTCTTATCTGATGTCTTATCCTTTTTATCCGCATTTTTTCTACTCGGATTCATATCTTTATAATTATAAATATGTATCATTTCTTTCACTAATTCACTTCTCTCTATATCTTGTGTATCCAAATGAATTGTTTCAATAATTGGCTCATCCACCTTATTATTTGTAGCATATATATTCATTTTATTCATAATATCATGTAATCCGTTATCTACCATACGATCAGATTGCTGTAAATCTCCTGTAATTACAATTTTACTATTTATACCAATTCTAGTAGTCAACATTTTCATTTGATTTGGACTACTATTTTGCATTTCATCTGCAATAATAAACGAATTTTTAAAGGTTCTACCTCTCATAAACGCAATAGGAGATATTTCAATGGCATCATTATTTATTAAATTATCTAATTCAGATCTTGAATAATACTCTAAAAATAAATCAAAAATAGGTCTAGTCCAAGGATCCATTTTTTTAACAATATTACCTGGAAGAAAACCCAAGTCCTCTTCCACAGTTACTAATGGTCTTGTAATAATAATTTTTTGAATTTCTCCCTTTTTCAATAAATCAATCGCCTTTAAACAAGCAAATAAGGTTTTACCAGTACCTGCTGGGCCAATAGCAATGACCATTTTTACACTCGTTTTATCTAATACATCTACATATTTTTGTTGATTATTTGACTTTGGTAAATACCCTAATGGCATACTCTTTGGTATATAACTTTTAGTATTTTGTTTTGATTTATCTTTTCTCATATGTAAATATCGGATAGCTGAATAAGAAACTTTATTCATTTGCGAGTATTTAAATGTATTACTTAAAACGAATAAAGGTAACATTAAGAACATTTTTTTGAAGAACATTATACTAATATATAAGACCTATTTAAGTGATTTATCTATTTCAAATACAAAAGTAATGAATTATATAAAAAATTGAAAATAAATAATAATTGTTTTGATAAATAATAAATAATAAATAATGAGTAAAAAGATTAGTAAAAAAAAACTATTATTAATTATTGATAATGAAACCAATAATGAAACCAATAATGAAACCAATAATGAAATCGTAAATAAAACCCAAGAATTAGAATTTAATAAAATATATAATGAAGATTGTGTTATAGGTATGAAAAAAATGAAACATGAAAGTGTTGATATTATAATTTGTGATCCACCATATAATATTGGTAAAGATTTTGGTAATAATAGCGACAAACAAAAAATGGATGATTATTTATTATGGTGTGACACTTGGATTACAGAATGTTTAAGAATACTGAAACCACAAGGGACTTTATATATTTATGGTTTTAGTGAAATTCTTGCTTTTATAAGAACACGAATTTATTGTAATGTTAGATGGTTAGTTTGGCATTATACAAATAAAGTAACACCATCACTCAATTTTTGGCAAAGAACACATGAAAGTATATTATGTTGCTATAAAAATAAACCCATATTTAATCGTGATGATGTAAGAGAACCATATACAGAAACATTTTTAAAAAATGCTGCTGGAAAAACACGAAAACCAACCGTAGGTAGATTTAGTAATGGTGATAAAGAGACTACATATACTGCTCATGAAGGTGGCGCATTACCAAGAGATGTAATCAAAGTACCAGCATTAGCAGGTGGTGCAGGAAAAAAAGAACGTGTAGACCATCCAACACAAAAACCATTAAATTTATGTGATACATTAATAAAAGCATCATTAAATAAAAACTCCCAAACGTTATTAGTTGTACCGTTTGTTGGTTCAGGTTCAGAATGTGTTTCTGCAAAAAAAAATAAAATAAATTTTATAGGATTTGAAATTAATAATGATTATATTGTTATTGCTAACGAAAGATTAAATAACGATAACAATGTGTAAAATTTATTTTAGAAATTTATTTTAGAAAATCATCTAGTTCAGAAATACTTTTTATTGGTGTTAAATAAGGTAATATCATGGATTTTGTTACCCACCATCCTTGTTTTCCTTGAAATGTAACAATTTTTTTATCTCGCATCTCACCCATTAGAACGGATTTTTGTATACCCCATATTTTCCATCCATTAAAATCTAATAGAGCAAATAACGCGTATTCATAATCGTGTTCAGGTTCAAGATGTTGCCATTTACAATCATCTTTACCAGTCCAATATCTTGCAGACTTAATTTCTATTTTTTTACCATTTCTTGTGCCATCATTTTGACTTGATGTCCTAGGTCCAAGATTGAATAACTCACAAATCATCTTTTCGGATTCTGTACCAAATGGTTTTGAATCCAAATCTACAAGTTGTAAAACTTCTTCGCAACTATTCATTCGTTTATAGTATTTTATTTGTGTTTCCTTTTCTTTGATTTGTGTGAATGTTTTAGTATTCTTCCAATAATTTACTGAAAGAATATCATTTTCTGTTACGGATGAAACGTCTATTTGCGATGACATATTTATATTTGCTTTTGACAAATGTGTTTTTTTCTATATGCTTTATGTTATTACATTTTAAGTATTTCAATTTTTTATTTAACTTTTTTACGTATTATAGATTTATATTTTTACCATTTTTATCATTATCATCCTCGTCCTTTTTCTCATTACACTTTTTATCATCGCACTTTTTATCATCGCACTTTTTATCATTATTTTGATTTCTCTCTATTTGGAAAAATCGTTTATATTTTTTAACTCCATCCAATGTATATCCATCTGCTTTTCTTATAGGAATCATCTGAAATTTATATATATGTAATATTTGTCTTACCAAGTTTAATAATGGCCATTTTTGTGAAATACCTGCATTTTTATGTAATCCTGTCATAACTGTTGAACTCATGATTTTTTTCAAAGACGGAATAAGTTTTTTAATTTCCTGATATTTTATATCACTTATTAATATTTCTCTTGGTATAAAAATACCATTTAAATCATCTATGGTATCAAAAATAATATTACATTGGTTTAATATTATTTTACATTCGTTATCCATTATATCACAACAGATAAAATATTTACATAAAATCTTATAAAATAATCTTATAAATAGAATCTATAAAGAATCTATCAACTTTTGATAAGTTTCATAAAAACATTTTTTAAATTTATTTTTATTTTTAATCATTCCTTTCCTAAATGAGAGAACAGAATTAATATTTTTATCAAAAGATATAATATTAAAAGTAAATTCGCTGTTTGTTGTAGTAGTTACAAAATGAATATCTGATAATAAAAAATTAAATTTATTTTTATTGATATTATTATTAACATCACGATAAGATGGACCAATAATATTTGAATAAACTATATCATATTGTTTAGATGTCACATTAAATAAATAATCAAGTAATCGGTTACTAATAAGGGGTATTATTTTATGTATTAAAATAGTCATAATAGGAATAAATAATGAATATTTACAATTATTGAAAATATCATGTGTCTGTTTTAACATTATATCACTATTCAAATGGTTATCTATATTTAAAAAAAGTGGAATCATGTTATTTGTATCTGTTGTATTAGATACGTTTATCGGTGAACATGTGGTAATGTTCTGTTTTTTTTTTGTATATGCATAATGTGTTTTAATCATTAAGCAATATAAAAAATCATTAATAGTTATATTTTTCTCTTTTGTAAACTTTTTCACTCTCTCAAAATTTATATTTTTTAAAATAATATAATCTGTTTCATGTTTACGCTTTAAATTATTATCATTTTTTTTAGACCATTTCTCATTCAATATGCCCCCTTCGGGGGAAGAAATGACTGGAAAGGAAGAGTTACTTTGCGCGTTTTCAACACGAAAAGGTATAAAATATAAACAAAAATTATTATAAAGCATTTTCATTACAAATCTTAAATTAATTGATATTAATATTAATGTTCCTATTATATAATGATAAATAGTATTTAAAAAATTTGTTTTACGTTTAAACTTTTGAGTTATTTTTTCCTTATTTATTTTTTTAAAAGGTGATGTTAAAATTTTAATAATTTGATAACCATCTGCATAAGAATGGTCTATTTTGAAATAAAAACGTGTCTTTTGATTTGTTTTATCTATACAAAATAGTGCTGACCATCTAGATAATGTATTAAAAGGACTGTTTAGCATTTTATCCATATAACTATTAAACTTTTTATGATTTATATGTATTATTTTAAAGTAATCATTTATATCAAAATTTTCTATAAACTCAATATATATTTTATCGTTTTTATTTAAAATATATTTTTTTAAAATATCATTTTTACTTAAAAGATCTTGAATATATAATTTTGCGTTATTATCCGATATAGCATGATTACTATCCAAATATGTTAAAATATTATAGGATGAATTCGTAAATAATACTTTTGAAACATAATTATTTAATACTGGCATTGTTTGTTATTTTATATTTTTATTTATTTGTTTTATTTTTTCGGCATTTCTTTTTTCCCTCTTTTCCCTCTTTTCACTCTTTTCACTCTTTTCCCTCTTTTCACTCTTTTCACTCTTTTCCCTCTTTTCACTCTTTTCAACATTTTTAACTTTTTTTGCTCCTGTTTTTGCTCCTGTTTTTGCTCCTGTTTTTGCTCCTGTTTTTGCTACTGTTTTTTTTATTTTAGAATCATTATCAGAAACATTAATTCTTGTATTCATGAAATCATCCCATAAAGAAAAATAAATGGAATAATTTCCACCGCCTATTTGGTGATGATAAGTATGATATTTGGAATTTATAAATCCTGGTAAAATAAAATTTCCTTTATTATCAGAGTGAATATAAATAGAATGAATAGTTATTAAAACCAACACAATTATATATTCCGATACATTTATTTTTATAAAACATAAAGGTATTATATTTACAATAAAAATATAAATTAAATATTCAAATATGTTCATATTTAAAAAGTCAAGTGGTAATAAATGATATGCATCATGATGTGTTAAATGTAATGTTTTTTTTATAATAGATATCCGATGAGTTAAACGATGAACCCAATAATAGATAGTATCCAGAAATAATAAATACATTATGCAGTTTTGTAAACTAGGTATATAAGTATCCATTTCAAAAAAATATTTACTATATTTAATAATAAATAAAACCATAAAAAAAGAGCTTATGTAATTGGTTATTACTGTTTTATAAAAAGAAAAGTCTAAGTCTGTCCTTTTTGAATAATTGGTATATTTTTGTGTCATAAAAAAAAAATAATAAAATGTAATTATCATAATAAATAAAACACTAAATATATGGTATATCATTCTATTATTATATCTATGTATTTTCTTTATATTTTACATACGTGAACCATTCTAAATGTTCAAATAAATATTAAAATTAAAATGAAAAAATATAATAATTATGATAATTATGGATTCAAAAATAATAGTATTTGTTTTAATATTATTGTCTATTTTAGGATTATTATATTTTATAAATTATGTTTATTATTATTATATTAATAAGTATTTTATAAAAGACAATCATATTATATATGATTTTTACTTGAATAATATACAAGTTGTCAGTAAAAATAATTATTATATGAATTACGGTCTATGGGATAGTCATAATAACACACTAATAAAAGCAAATATGAAGTTGGCTAATTTTATTTTTGATAAGGCAATGTTTAATATGGAAGATAAAATAAATGTACAATTATTAGATGTTGGTTGTGGATATGGTGAACAAGATATATTATGGAGTAAAAAATTAAATAAAACGTGTAAAATTACAGCAATAGATATATCAGAAAAACAAATTGATATCGCAAGCAAAAAAGCCCTAGACCAAAATATAAAAAAACAAAATTTAACCTTTAAAGTATGTGATGCACTAGATATAACTAAACAATTTGAATCAAAGACATTTAGCATTGTTTTATCATTAGAATCTGCATTTCATTATTCTAATAGACCACTTTTTTTTAAGAATGTATCTACTATATTAAAAAACAATGGGAAATTTGTCATTTGTGATATTGTATTAAACAAAACATATATTAACCCATTTAGACCATTATTTTTAAAATTATTTAAAGATTTTTTTAATGTACCGAATAATAACTTGATTAATGCAGAACAATGGTCAAATGATTTAACAAATAGTGGTTTTGAAATAGTTGAATATATTGATATTACACAAAATACCTTTGTTCCTTATTATAAACACTTTTTTGAAAATTATATCAAAAATATAAATTTACCTAGTTTTATTGCAGATATGCTAATTTATATCTTTAATTATGCTCAACCATTTAATTATGTAGTTGCCGTTTGTAAAAAATAATAAAAAATAATAAAAACTAATAGTAGTAATAAAAAATAAATTTATTTCATATACAAAAATTATATATGAAATAAAATAATGAATTACAAAAATGCATAATGTATATCTAAATATTTAGTTCTGGAATACTATATACTTCACCCGTTTTTGTATATTTCGCAATAATTTTGGGGTTTACTTTATCAGTTATAACATCCTCGGCTTTATAAACATTATTATTTTTATCAATATAATAAATAATTCCTTTAATATCTTGTGCACAAACTTCTACTTTTTGTGTTTGTGGGTGTAAATCATCAGGCGCGTCCATACATCCATTGGGTGTTCCCTTCAAATGTGTTCCACAATATTCAGAATCATCTTTTCTTCGTCTAGTACATTGTTCTCCATGAGCACGCTTAGCGGAACATCTTTCAAATACAGGAACAAAATTTTTAACTCGTTTACGTTTTTGAAAATCTTCTTTGGTTAATACTAATCTATCATAATCATAAATATATTGAACTAATTTATCTGTTTTTTCATTATCTACACCTAATATATCAACCAATTTATCTTTAAAGTCGTCTTTAATCTTAGACACATATGTTTCTACCTTTTTATTAATTCGCTTTTCCATTTTTTGTTTATATTATTTAATATAACGGAATAACATTAATTCAATTTTTTTATTATTTTATTTTACAACCCCTACTTTATAATCATCTCTGTATAATATCTTATAAAAGGTGTAAAAAAACCGTTTACGAAATAAAATAATCCTTATTTTTATCATATGTTTCACCCAACTGTTTATTATCAATATAATGATATGTCAATGGTACTTGTTGATCATGATTCTTAACTACTATTATAGGAGTATTTTCCAAAACTTCATAACTAGTCAAAATTAATTTTGATATATAAACAGAGTCATAATATTCCATCCATTTCCCATCATAGTCAGTTATTCTTAATGTAAGATGTTCATAATTATTACCATTTTGACCATTTTGACTATTTTGACCATTTTCATAATTTAGTTTTTGTTGTTTTAATTCAGATTCATCAGGTGGATCAGTATGTAAATTTTGAATTACTTTTGTATTTTCTGTAAATAATGCGAATCTTACAATACCACCTTTATTATATTTACCATATTCATTTATAGTTAATAGTTTCCCATAACTATACTCTGGTTTACCATTTAATGACCAACCACCTTCTTTAATTGCATTATTATAATCAGTTAAATAATATGAAGGTCCAACAATACCTTTATCGGTTCCTTCTGTTGTTTTTATCACTCCAAAAACATAATTAAAATGTAAAAACTTATCATGCTTTCCAACATAAGCCATATTAGGTGTAACATATTTTTCCCCCTCTTTATTATATAAAAAACAAAAAGAACTATTCTGAGTAAAAAAGTTTGTTACTGATTCGCAAATTTTGAAATTACAAATATGTTGTTGGTTTACTATTTCATCTATTAATCCAAACCACACAAAATTAGATTTACCTAATAAATCAAGATGTATTAACTCACATTTTGTTAAATTATAAAACAATGATACTTCATTTCCATTTATATGAAACCCATTAAAATCAATTTGATTCACATAATCATCTATATCATATATATATATTTCAGATAACAATTTAAATAATAAAAAAGAGGCAGAGGCAATAATATCTTCGGTAGAATTAAATACTTCGTTATTATTTCTTGGTAATTCAGAAATTTTTAAAATATTATCCAAAGGGTTTTTCCATAATAAAAATTTTAAAAAAGGATACTTATGATGATTATCTATTTCATAAGCAAAAATATTTATTTTAATTTTATTATTTTCTTTTAAATAATAATCAATATTTTCATCTAGGTTTTGTATCGCAGTATAATAATATTCATTTGGACTCATTGGTGTATATGTTTCATTATCTACTATGTATTTTTCATCTTCACATACATTTTTACCCTCTTCATCTTGATTAATATAATTTTTTAAACCCATTATATTTATTATATTACTAGTTAATTATTTAACTAGTAATTTGAATAATTATTTTAACTAAAAAATTTTACTTTTTAAGTATAAAAAGACGTTTTTTTACACCCTTGAAGATTTAAAACCGCACCTTTCTTTATAAATTGAAAGGAAACTTCAAGGTTTGCCTATTTCAAGGCATGTAAATTTTGATTTTTGGAATTCTTCTAAAAACCCTGATAAGTTATTGCTTCTTGATAAATAATTTGGTCTTTCTTTATTATTTATCGCATTATAAGCAATTTTGTAAATATTTGTTGCACCATTCACATCTCTATTCCAATAACCGCATCCGTTCTTACAACAAATCAGTCCATGGACGAGAATGTTTCCTGTTTTGTATGGTCTTGGATTTTCCATTACCATATTTTTCGCACAAATGCCTATTTCACATTTGGAACATCTACAACTGGTTCTAAATTCATCTACCAAGTATGTTTGAAACCCTGCTTTTCTAAACAAAGTTCTCATTCCTTTTCCTTTGGTTGCTTCTTTGTATTTCATTTGTTGCTTTTGTTCGTAATCACCAAAACAAACTACAACTTCTTTTTCATTACCAAATATTCGTTTGAAATTGTTTAACATTTTTTGTTCGCTTTTCTTGGTATTTCTATAACTTTGTAATCTTAATTTTCTAAAAATATATTTTTCGTAAAACTTGAATAAAATACCATTTATTTCACTCTTCTTTTGTATATATTCCTTAAATTTTGTTATGGTAAGTGATTTTCTATTTAATTTTGATAATTCTGTTTCCAATTCTATTATTGTTTTTCCTTGTATTTTTTCCTTTTTCAATTCTAATTGTATTTTTGAATACTTCTTTTTCTTGGTTTCTTTTCTTCTTTGGTCTTGTGAATATCTAAATTTATTGCGTC
>Ga0209401_1000275_pt1 | contig 35331 bp, 54 predicted proteins | sample M_140807_MF_Meta_FD_187318 | JGI IMG/M metagenome (GOLD analysis project Ga0209401, IMG submission 187318) | Freshwater microbial communities from Lake Montjoie, Canada to study carbon cycling - M_140807_MF_MetaG (SPAdes) (version 2) | ecosystem: Environmental > Aquatic > Freshwater > Lake... | reverse complement strand
CTTCGGCTTCCGTTAAATAATCAAACTTGTTTAGATCGCTGAAAATCATTTGGCTTTCTACTGCATCTTCGTGCTTGGCTCTATCCTTTAGGCTTAACCGAACTTTAGCCATCGAAATGATTGTATTGGCTATCCGTGCTTTTTCTGCCTCAGACAAATACATTATTTTTTGTTTTAGCGAAGCATCGTAAATAATGATTTCGCTTTTAGTTAATTTACTATCGGCTAAAATTGGTTGTGAGTATTTATCAATACTATTTCCGGATGAAAGGATTGTGATAAGTTCCATTTGCTATTTGTTCTAAAGTTTCTTCGTAAATTTCTTGCATCTGATTAAGATTCTTAGTCATCTTACCAGGTGGCGGTTCTGAATTGGTTGAAGGTTTTTTAAATTTATTTGAACGTTCCATCCAAGTTTTAACTCGTCTGCTAATTTCGAAAAACTTTTGTGATTCCCATCTTGGTTTTCCTTTTTTATCAGATTCCATCCAATAAGAATAAAAATTATCAAACTCGTTACCTAATTCAGATTTAAAAAGTTGAATACGTTCTAAAAAAGATTGAGTAGGTTCCTTTACTACTCTTTCTTTATTATCAGTATAGTTATTATTATCTTTTTTACTGAAATCTTGGTTACTATAGTTTGATGGTTTTCCTATAGTAGGATTTTCCTTTATAGGATTTCCTATAGTTAGGTTTTCCTCTTTAGGAATTTCGTATAGTAGGTAATCAACTACCCAAAATCCTTTATTATTTTGGTACCTCTGGCGGATTAAATAGCCATATGTTTCAAGTTCCTTTAATGCGGAAACCACACTTGGCAATCCTTCCTTTACTTGCTTTGATATTCGTTCCGCAGAAAACTCCCAGTTCTCGGGCTTTGATTGAATAAATGCATACAATCCTTTTGCCTTAAATGAAATTTTGCAACTATTTAATAGATCATTTGGAATGGTTCCATACCTATTTTTAATAATTAGTTTGCCCATTTTTTAAATTTTTTAAAGCATTTTGATATGCTTGTGATGCTAATTCAGCATTGTTATAACATCCTAAATAAATAGATTTACCTTTAATGTTTATTTGACTTTTAAAACGATTTGTTTTTTTTACAAAATGTACTCCAGTAAATGATCCAGATTTAATTAACCTTTCTTTTGAAACATTTTCCCTATTAGTAACAATTCTTAAATTTTCCAGCCTGTTATCAGTTTTAATAGAATTTATATGATCAATGACAAAAGTATTTCCATTAATTCGATGATTTAAAAATATGACCGCAATTATTTGATGTACTAGTAAAGTTTTAGATCCAATTTCAGTTTGAATTGTAATTTTTTTATAACCATCAATATTTAATTTGATTTTTGAAAAATCTAATTCTGATAAATATTTTCTTTTGCGTTTCATCCAATCAGATTGGATTCTTCTAATTTTACCACATTTAGTGGCTTCAATGTTTGTTGCTAATCCATTATAATAAAACGGATGCCATTCTAAATTCTCCATAATTAAAAAAGCCCCCAAATAACTCCCCAGCTTCTCACTTCCGGTTTGTTAGATGAAGGCATTTTATGTCCTTTTATCGCTATAATGTGAGAAGGCGATTACATTCACAATATAGCAAATTAATCGTCCAATTCAAAATTCACAAGTCTTTTTGTAAAGATTCCAACGTGTTGCGGGAAATCATTTTCAAATTTCTTTGCATAATCTTGGGCGAAAAACTTGATGAACTTATGCCCATCGTTAAACTCCTTCATCAATTGAAATCGAATGATCTCGCAGATAGTTTCGGCTTTGATTCGCCTTTCGCCTTTGCTAATATAAAGGTTGGCGATTTCCTTGAACTGATCGTATATTTTCGGATTTGATTCGTGATAACTTTTGAATGACTTTTGCATTTAGTTGTAATTTAGGTTCGTTATTAATTTTATTTTGATCGGCTTCCAGTTGCCGTGCAATATGGTCTTGCCACTCGTTAAAGGTTAGTTCTTTCATACCTCAAAATTAAAAAATTTACCAAGTTTGGTTTGATGGTAATGGTAATTCAATCGAAGGTTTCGCCTGGTTTCTCGCAAACTTTTAGTATGCTTTACTCGGCCCTTAATTTTATTTATACCATTAGGAAACCGAACGCAAGATGATAATAGTATCATCATTAAGATTATTATTTTTTTCATATTAATCTGATTAAGAAAAACACCCAGCAAGTAATTAATCCAATTAGGCCTACCATTGTAAGAAATTCGGCTTTTTCAATTGAGGACTTCTTTTTCCCTTGCATCTTCGAGCATTTTTATGGTTACTTCTCTAATTACTTCCATTACATCGGGCCTCTTTAAAAACCCTGCTTTTGCGTTTTTTCTATTATAATACGCAATTGAACGTACATTCTCCCAATACCAGGTGCGGGCCGAGAAGGGTTTAATACCCCTCTCGTTTAATATGTCCGCAGTCATTTGATATTTGTCTATCTCCTTAATTATCATCGTTCGGAAATAAAGAGTTAAAAAATTCTTCCGACATCTTGCCTTTGATCACTTCGGTCGCAGCCATATCCATTATGATCCGCCGTGTGTCAAGATTCAAAGCCATATTGGACTTCATAATGTGCTGGAAGCAACTGAATGCAAAACATTCTTCGTTCTGCTTTTGGGTTAAAACTACTTTAGAAGGGGAGGTCATCGCTTGCATTTGGTTGAGGTTTAAATTGTGGAATATTACTGGACTGATTAGAACTTGGATTTGATTGATTGGTAGGCTTCCAGGTATCTAACTCAACGTAGAAATTACCTTGTTGGCCCCTAGCAATGTTTAGGTTTATCCATTCATTGCCTTGACTTTGGATGAAGGCAATCGCCTCATCTTTCTTTAGGGATAGCCGACCGACTACCCATTCCGGTGCATTCTCATTTTTCTTGAAAATGAAACCCTTTGCAAATACTTTTTCTGGTTTGCTCATAATTATTTATTTAATTGATTTTTACGATCCGTAACTAATTTTATTACTCTTTTGTCAGTTTTGAAAATATCTTCGATAGTATCCCAAATCTCTTTTACTGCTTCCACCGATTGACAATCATTTAAAACTGATTCCAATTCTTTCAAGTCTTTTGTTGTTAGACTTGAATTATTCGGGCTTGCCACCTGGGTGCCTGCTGCATCCGTATCTTTATCGGTCACTAACCCCAAAATCGAACTAATGCAGTATCTCCGAAAATAAGAAACACCCGAACCATAAGCCTGGTAATCATTCATAGAACCAAGTTTTACTTTAGGAATTTGAGTAAACGTTTCTAATGATTCGCCACTTTCAACGTGAAAAAGAATTGTTCTAATTCCATCGTTCTCCAGCAATTGACTGAAACATAATCCGTGCTTTTTCATTAACGGATTAATCGTATTAAAAATCTGCGGAAGGTCGGCATAAGTATAATTATGGCCTTTCGTGTCTTTGTGAATTATCGGGCATTCGTTCTGAAATGCGGATAAACTTTTAATTAGGTTTTTCATTTTTATTTAATTTAAAATGATTTCAAATTTTTCATTTTCAAACTGAAAATTGATAACAATATATCCGGATTCATTTATTAATAAATCTGATGTGGTAAAATTTTGCTTAATTGCAGAACCAATAGAACTAGAATGATGACCCTGAATGACAATACAATCTTCGTACATCGTAATGCCATAAACTCGATGATAATTCAAATTTTGAATTTCTAATTTTGAGCAAACTAATTTTAACGCATTTAATCGTTTTTCTAACTTTTCCATAATTATTTGATTGTTTTTCTAATAGATGTTGTACTTGATTTAGCTGGAGGAAAAAATTCAAATGATTCTCCGGTTTCCTCATCAACCGTGATTGTCTTAGATTTAAGGGCCTTGCAAAATGCCTCCACTTCCTTCTGCTTTTCTTTCAAAGCATTGATCTGCTCATTAAGATCATTCCATTTCTGATTCGCAGTAAAGTCATATCGAGTGCCAACTTCGGCAACTTGCAACTCCACCCGAAAAGCATTGGTCTTGGATCCATCGTACTTCAATAATTCATCCACTCCATTCTTGGAAAGATTTTTTTCAATCTCTGAAAATAAAAGCTGGTACTTAGTTGCGATCGCTAAGGTCTTTACAATCTCTCCACCATTTTCGGTAATAAGATCACCGATTGAATGAGCCAAAGTAGTGATTTCTAGCTTGCCCATTTCTTGAATCGACTGGTTGTCGAATAATGCTAATGCATTGTTACTATTAATTAATTCCATAATGATTTAAAAGTTTAAAATTTAAAAATTGAGAATTTTCTTTAGCCTCCTCCTTTGCAATGTATTTATTTGCTTGAATAAGGTCTTCAAATTTCATTGTAATGAAATAAGTACCGGTACCGTGATACCGGAATGCCATCCGCCAAATCATAATAAATAAACGATAAAATAAGGTAATAGGAAAAAGGCCACAGTGCAAAAAATAATAAAGCCAAGGGCCATAAATAAGCACTCAGGATCTTCCTTGTGCCGTTCGATGATGTACTGAATTGTTTTTTTCATTTTTTGATAAGGTTTATAATAGCTTCGTTGCTATCGTGATGTAAAATTAGAAAAACTTTTCGAATAAAAAAACTTTTCTATCTTTTTTTTTCAATCAAAACAAAAATCCCCACCGATATTATCAGCAGGGATTCAAATTAATTCACTTTAAACCTATCTAAACAAACTATGAAAAACAACTTATGAACAAATCTAATAAATTTTTCCGTCTTTTATCTGCAAATTAAAAACTATTGATTTTCCCTCGGTAATTTCTACGATGGCAAAACCATTGTTGTGCTGCGAGAATGGCATATACTTTGGAGATAATACGGTAAGGCATCCAGTAGTGTAAGTATTTATAAACTCTTTAAATGCCGTTTTCTTTTGCGTTGTTGATGTTCTATGAACGTGGCCCATCAATGTATTGCATAAGGTCTTATTCATTAGATTCTGCGAAGGATTAATTCCCCCGGCACCATAAAGCTCGTGTCCGTGAACTACCAATAAATCCCCCATTTCCATTCCTTGCCAATCTTCAACCACATTGAACTGCAATTTATCAAGGTTAAAGAAGATGTTAAATTGTAATTCGTGCAATTGTGCAAACTCATCTGCTTGCACTTGTAAAGACCTGGCCCAACGTTGCTCGTGATTTCCTAACTTATAATAAATCGGAATCGTTGGAAATAGATCACGCAATTTTTTAAGAAAATCCCTGGACATATCAACCTCACGTTTAAAGTCACGAAGATCTTTATCTTTTTCGTGCCTTGAAATTGAATAGAAATCCATAATGTCGCCATTCAGATACAAACAATCAATTTGTGAATTTTTTAAATGTCGTATAGCAATGGTCAAAGCCTCTAAGGAATGGTATGGAAAATGAATATCTGATAAGATTCCAATTTTTTTTAAATGACCTGGTAACTTTGCTGATTCATATTCCTTTGATAAGGATTCTGCTATTCCAAAATTGTCGATTAAATCAAGGTCGTAATTAATGGCATCTTGTATTTTTACTGATCCTTCTAAATATTCTTGTGATCGTTCACTTTGTAAAATATGATTAACGTTCATAAATTTTTTCAATTGCTCCCAATTAGCATACCCATACTGATTATGGAACTTCTCACAAAATTCTTTCTTACCTAATTTGGAAGCATAGAAATGGTTTTTAACCACTTCAATTTTATGCAGTTGATTCATTATCGTGTCATTTGGTAATCTTCCATTAATTCATCCACTAAAAATTCGATGTTATTCATAACTTTCATACGAAGAACAAAGCCAGCATCATCCACATATTCAATATTTGTCATTACATCCATCATTGTATTAAGCAATTCGGTTGTTTTTTCGGATTTACTCATTGGTTTTTCCACAGTTTCAACTTTTATTTCGTACATAATGCTCCAAAGATCAAAATCATAAATAATAAACTATTGCGTTGCCAACCATTACGCTTCCTTTTTTCTTCGCTTGTAAGCAATGATTTTTGAACCTTTAAGGTATTGTTATTACTTATATATAAAGAATCCTTTAGAATCGATATTTGACCCCTATAAATTGAATCTTTGGCGATTAATAATTTACGTTCTTTAAGATCGTGAATAATTACATCGACTAAATCAGAAGATAAACAAATTTGTTTACCGGAATTTGGAATAGTTTTTAAGAAATTCTGACCTTGTACTATCATCGTAGGAATAAGGAATACGATTAATAGCAGAATCGATTTGTAGTATTTTGCGATCATTGTTTTCGATTAAAAATGAATGTTTAACCTGGTCTTTTTTTACCCAATTTTTATAAAACCAAGCCGAAAAAAATAAAAGCAGTAACATCGTTACCGCCTTTAAAAAATTAAGATACTCTTCCAAAATAATAATCAGCTTCCGTCTTTCTTCTTTCAGTTAATCCTTTTAATACTTTGCCTCCGCATTTATTCCATTTAACAAATTCATCTTTAATCAATGGATCATTTGGATCTGCATTTACTTTTTTGAGCAATGTGCTTGACTTTAAAGACCCAGCACCCAAGTTGTAACAAAACGAAACCAAGGCATCAAATTGATTTTGATTGATGTCATCACGACAAAACGAATCCACACTATGCTCATAATGTTTAATTATATTTAAAAATATTTCAGTTGCCCTGGCTTCACTAATTGGCGGATCAGTCATTTTAACCTTTGTGCCATCCGGATAATAAGTACATCCGATTGATATTGTCGGAATGCCAGCCGGGCATAGATATGGTTTTAATGTGATGCCTTCAAATAGTTTTATCAATCTTAGACCTCCTGGACTTATTTGGTTGATTTTCATCTAATCCTAATTTCAGTTTTAATTCTGCGTTCTCTCCTCTCAAATTTTGCACCTCTGTTGTTAGTGCATCCACCTTATCACTTAACTCTTTGACCTTTGCCGACATATCTTCGGCCGTCACTTTCCACATTGCAATGATTTCTTTTGTATTGGCGATTTCAGATGCATTAACATCTAAATTCTCTTTTCTTTTCCCAACTATCCAACCTAAAAAAGCAGTTATTGCACCAGTAATTGACGGCACGAAAATATCATCGTAAATCATTAATCCTTTTTTAACACGTTTAATAATTGAGCCTTTGCAAGAATGGTAAATGATTCGGATTCCTCAACGAAACTTTTTAAAGTTCCTTGATCAACTGAATCCAAGTCAATGATCTCGCCTTTATTTAATGCTAAGGCCCATTCCCACATTTTTAATGCGTTTCCTTTATTGGCCCCGACTAATGAAGTGGCTAATAATTTACCAGCATTTGCACCCTCGATTGGTTCACTATCCAATCCTAACAAGTCGAAATTGAAATCTAATTTCATTGGTTGATTTTTAAAATGTTAAACAATATTCATAAATAGCAAAAACAAAAATATTTACAACCAAGGTAATGGCTTGCTCACAATTACATCCATTTTATAGGCAATCTCACAATCCAAAGCAAATTCAATTTCCTCTAAATTTAACGATGATTCTAACCATCCAATCACAAGTTCCTCCGTAATTTCTTCAAATGGTTTAAATGCCGATTCATTTGGCGATGTCAAACCTAAACTACCAGGAATCGAAACCCCATCTTTTACTGCATTATAGTTTACCGTTACAATGATGTTTTCAAATCCATCAATTGATTCTGAGCAAACCAATTCTTTAATCTCAAATTCAAAAGCCATAATAATTAATTTATAAGTTTTTTAATCGTATAACACTTGTATAATTTCCCCAAGTTTTAACCGTAAATTCTTGATTTCCTTTTGTTGGCAATCTTACCGTATGCGTTGACATCGTGTATCCATTATTAAAAGGATTTGTGATAATCAAAAGTGCCTCCGTTCCATCAACTGATAATTTATAAGCTGAAATAGGTAACTGGGCATTGTATAACATAACCGGAAAGTTAGTCGTATTAGCATCCGTGTTTGATGTCCAAACTGCTCCATTTTTATATTCCGGTTTTACCCATTCAGTATTTGCCCCAACGATGTCACGATTTTGTAAAACTTGCCAGTAGCCAATATGAAACCAATCATATGCACCATTGTCAATCTCATAAATATCGCCGTATGCTTGCCATTCAAGTGTAAATTCTTCCCTCCATTTATTATATTCGCCACCTATCACATTATCATCCCATAGGTACAAACCATCTAAATAAGCAAAAGACCAAACAGCCAAAGATTGATTATGACTTGGCGGATTATTGGGCCGATAATTCTTAAATCCTACTCCGGATAAATAACCTTTACGTTCAAAACCAAAATCAGAAATATCAATTGGCTCCATATATCGCCAAGAATAGCCACATACTTTTTTTGTTTTACCTTGCTCTACTCCTAAAATTTCATTTATTAATTTACGACTAATATCTCCCGAATGTACTAAATTATACAAATACCATTTTTCGCAAATATTGTGCATATAAGCCGTTACAAAGAAATGTGAATAGCAATCAATGGCACCTAAATAAAATTTATGCCAATAAAAATCTGATGCGTTTTTATTTTTTGATCCATCAAAATAATATTCCTTATAATCTTTGTATAAATCAGTAGTCTTTGCAGTTGCTACCGAAACACCTGGCGAAACATATCTCCAACCACCGGTACCTGATCCTTCGTAAGTTCTCGTATAAATTCCACCTTCGTAATTACTAAAATTAGGAATTACTCCACCACTTGAGGCCCAAGAATTTGAGATAGAATAAGTTTTACAACTATTCCATAAATCAGTAAATGATTGGCCGAATAATTGTCGATCACGTCCATAACTTCCGGTTATTTCAAAATCGAATTGAATATGTTTACCGTGATTGCTATTTTGCGGAGTTGTTGAATCTCCAAATGGACTAAAAAAACCAAGCAAATTATTTGCTGGCGATACATCATAATTACCAGTTCCCGAATTTAAACCAGTTTCCCAAGATCTTGGATTTAATTCTAAATAAGTTTTATTTATTACTCCATTGTTAAAAGTCCACGATAATCGTTCCGTAGGATTTGTGATTAATAAAGATTCGAATAATCCGACTACCCAGCTTTGTTGTTGAGAAGTTGGCGGATTGCTAAAATTACTTCCGGTATGTAAATTATAGGTATATTCTGCTGGTGTCTTTAACCAAGTGTCATAATTGATTAAATGGTTAGTCGCATAGGTTTGGTATTCAAAAATAGATTGAGAGGCCCCACCACCTGACTCTCGTTTCATATAATAATTTGCATTTGGAGGATCGCCATACAAAGTATCTGCGAATCTTCCTTGTCTTTTGTAGGTATAGCCTTTGGTATTTCGTGTAGAATTACGATAAGTTCTTTTGCTTGTGTTCCAAACTCCGCTTCCTTTTTCAATCATATCAAATAATGGAGTAGCCAAAGACATCCAATCCTTTTGATTTCCATTTTTATCATTGATTGGTAAAACGTTTGGAAATCTCTTAAAAAACGATGGATATTCTCCCGAATATAAGGGGATGAAATAATCGGGCCTAAAATAATAATTTACCCGGCCTTCAACGGTTGTCCGTGCTAAATCTTCCGCAACGTGAATAATAGCAGAAATAAAATTACCACCAGTAAATCCTGCAGTTGTTGTACCTCCTTTAGTATTTTGGTACCATTCTCCAGTCATTAAACGAAGATCATAACCTTTCATTGCCGATACATCAATGTTAGTCAATGCCGTTGAAACTAAATCGCCTTGATCAATTACCCATTTTTTAGAATGTGCATATGATCTTGATGACCAATAAGCATCCGTGACTAATAAACTACCATTGATTGATAAATTTGTACCAACATTACCGGAATCAAAATTATCATTTGGAATGAAGGAACCGGTACTATAATCAGCAATGTAATCATCTACCCAACTTGTATCCACACCGGATAAAATCAATTCAGTTTTTGATCCACTAATTTTGCCATCATTTCCAAGTGTTACATAATAAGATCTAAATTGAGGCGAAGGAATTACATAATTTCCGGAAGGTGCTAAAGTTGTTAATCCAGGATTAGTGTAAAAAATTGTTGTGTTATCAAGCAAATTATTGTTTGCATATAAAATCGCCGAATCTTGTTGAGTTTCAGGATTTATTAATTTTGTCCTCGCATCACTTATGCTTGAATATGCCATTATTTTAGAACGTAGTATGTTTGTGGATATGATACGACTGGGCCTCCGCTATATCCATAGAATTGAGACATATTAAACGTAGTTGTAAATCCGGCATCTATTGACAATTGTTTTAAGGAATTGGATGATGAAGGAATCGCTGCCTTTATATCAGTTAATGAAATTGTACCCGATGATGGTAATGCCATTATTTAGCCTTTAAAATTTCAATTTCTTCCTTTAATTCTTTGATTGCCTCCACAAGTAAAGCCGTGGCAATGCTATAATTTACTCCATAGGTTCCCTTAAAGTCTAATGTTGCTAACTCAGGCACCGCCTTTGCTACATCTTGAGCAATAAATCCAATTTTTCGTGAACCGTCTTTAATATCAATACGATTGTAATAAACCCCATTTAAAGCACATACCTTATCAAGTGCGTTATCAATGATAACAATGTTTTCTTTTAGTCTTTTATCGGAAGTTATTACAATATCCACCGTGGCACGAATGGTTCCAGCAACATCTAAAGCATAAGCATCATCAGTAGTTTGACCTACTAATAAATGGCCCGAATTTTGAATTGAAACCTTTTCAGTTGCTCCGTTAAAGAAACCAATTTTAGATCCGTTAAAAATAATTGGAGTTACTGCGTTGTTTGCATCGTTAATCGATTTAAACATAATTGAATCACCAGTAGTCACCCAATCGCCATAGCCAATCGCAAAGTTTAAATTTGAATATGGCCTTACTTGAAGAATATAATTTGGTGTGGTTGTTCCAATTCCTATGCGTGAAGAACTTTCGTACATTACCGAATTACCAATGGCAGTAGATCCAGTAAATTTGGTAATATAACCACCCGAACCACTTCCCGAAATCGAACCGGTTATTGTGGCTTGTAGATCAGCAATGGTTTTCTTGTATAACTGCCCCGTTGAGGCATCCCCGATCATAAATAAATCGGAAGTACCAATGGCTGATTTTGTAAATAATTGATTAATCTTTTTATTTGCCATATTAAACTGATGTAATTGTCTGCCAAGTTGTAGAATATACGCATAATTTTCCAAGTGTTGTATCAAAGACAACTAATCCCGTTGCCGGGGAAGAAATTGCATTCTTTTGTGTAGTTGTCATTCTTGAGAATAAAACTCCTTGTGTTGTTGAATCTACTTGAAGCAATGCGGAGGCGTTTGGCGTATTAGTTCCTATAGATAATACACCAGCTAAATAGTTTTTAGCAGTTCCATTCATATAAATATTCCAACGGTTTGAACCTGAAGAAATATTTCCGTAGAATCCAAAGTTATTAGTAGCTCCAGTCATCGAAGAATCGGCAAAGTACCCATACTGATTAGTCACTGCACTTCCCGAACCTATTGTACCTTGCATTGAACGATGATGAACAAAATCAGTCAAGGTAAATGAAGCAGCAGCCGTGTTCATTAATGAACCGTAATTACTAACCAATGTTGTTACATCACTTTGAACCGTTCCTTGACTTCTTACTCCGTATGATGTTGTTGCACCCGTAATGTTTTTAGCAATGTTTACAACGTAACCAGTTAATGTAGTTGTTCCAATACCTAATGAGCCAGCAATATAATTATCGGCAGTACCATCCATAAATAAATTATACCTACTTCCGCCACTATTAATCATTCCCCTAAATCCATAGTTAAATGTTCCGCCAGTTAGAGTACTTGAAACATAAAATCCATTTTGTTCTGTAATTACTGAACCTGCACCTATTGTTCCTTGCGTAGCAAGATAATGGTTATATCCACCAAGGGTAAATGATGTTGCTTGAGTGTTTAATTGGTTTAAATTACCAGAAACCGAACTTGTTACATCTGATTGAACTGTTCCAGTTTGTACAATTCCGTAAGAAGTTGTTGCACCTGTTATTGATTTAGAAACAATTAAAGAATAGCCCGTTAAACCCGTACTACCTATTCCCAAAGAACCAGCCATATAGTTATTAGCCGTTCCATTCATATAGATATTCCAACGGTTTGAACCGCTTGGAATATTTCCGTAGAATCCATAATTATTAGTAGCTCCAGTCAAACTTGCCCCGACTTGAAATCCATATTGAGTAGTAATTGAAGAACCGCTTCCTAAAGCATTTTGTTGAGCAAAATAATGTCTATATTCAGATAAAGTAAATGTAGTTGCTTGAGTTAGTAATGTATTATTATAACCCATTGCAATAGAGGTAACATCACTTTGAACAGTACCAGCTTGATATATTCCATATGCTGTAGTTGACCCGGTAATATTTTTACCTAAGAATAAACTTACACCAGTTAAACTTGCAGAACCAATACCTAAACCACCAGAAGAAATAAACGTGTTAGAACCTAATGTAATAAGTGAACCCGAATCTTGAATGTTACTATTAGTAATCGCAGCCGTTCCCGAAAATTTAGGAATATATCCAATTGTTCCACTACCTCCAATTGATCCCGAAGCCGTACCGGTTGCCGTTAATGTTCCCGATGCTAAAGATAAACCACTTCCAATAATTGCTGGAGTTAATGTTCCGTTTGAACTTACATAAACCAAACGATCTCCAGTACCGGCAAGGTTTCGGTAAATAGAAACTCCTTCAACGTTTAAAGTACCATTGACATCTAATGTATAAAATGGATTTGTTCGATTAATTCCAACATACACTCCATTGTCATAAATTAAACCTGGAGTTAATGAAGTTGTTCCCGAATACCTTGGCACATAGAATGAAGCACCGGCACCAACTAATGGATTAACAAGTAAATCTTGATATTGAGGAATGTTTAATTGGCCAGTAGTCGAATTGTATGTGGCTAATCCACTTGTTCCAACCGTGAGCAAAGTCAACGCATTTCGTGATCGTGATGGTGTCCAAAATAAATTTGTACTTCCTTCGGGCAAATTATCGGTATTCTTATTATTAAAATCCGCATTAAATCTCGAAGATGAATAATACAATTTTGTACTTCCTTCCGTTAAATTATCGGTTGTTTTTGTGCCAAATCTTGTGTCAAAACGTGCATCCGTGTAGTATAAATTCGAACCTTCCGATAAATCAGATGTAGTTTTTAATCCTAAACGTGTGTCAAATCTTGCATTTGTCCAGTATAAATTGCTTCCTTCCGTTAAATTACTCGTTGATTTTGTGGCTAAACGAGAATCAAAACGTGCATCCGTATAATAAAGGTTCGATCCTTCAGTTAAATTGGTCGTACTTTTACCACTAAACCCAGTATTAAACCGTGCATCCGTCCAATATAGGTTTGTTCCTTCCGGAACTGCCGTAGTATTTAAAGTTTGAAAAGTCTTATCTCCTCTATAATATTGGGCCGAAGTTCCAGCAGTAATTAATGGTTGCTTTCCGTTTAAAACTGCCATCAAATCCGTTTGATTTGTTAGCACTCCATCGATATTACCCCAAGGCACCGAAGTAGTCGTAAAGAAATGATATGCCCCATCTACCCAACGATATAAAGTATTCGTATCGTTAGTAATATAAAGCCGACTAACATCGCCCACCGCTGGCAATGAAGCATAATTAGGATAGTCGTATAAGACTTTGTAAGAACCCATATTTGTTATTTTTTTATTCTGCTAACCACTCTAAATAATTGAAATCTTCCGGTAACGTACACCTATCTGATAAATAAGGAAATGATATACTTACATCCATTTTAACACCACTTAAAAAATCAACTTCGGTTTCCGTATAATATTCAATGCTTACATTATCCTCAATCTCCCAATCAAAAGTTGGATTTTTCATCATTGACAAAATATCCTGGGCCACTATTAATCGATCCGACAAGACATCCGTTTCGTTTTTTTCATCTTGAATTTCTCGATCAAAAAAGAACAGAGAAAATGAATGCGTTAAAATCTTGCCTTGTATTTGCGTTCCGGTTAATGAATAAAATAAAGCCGGATAAATATTATCAGTATTTAAAAATTCCCATAGATCTCCAAAGTAAACCGAATCAATTTGCTCGTGGCTTTGGCCCAGTTCCTTGATTAGTTGTACCGTTTGATTCAATGTTAGTTGTCGTACCATTCGTTGATTCTAAATAAACTTTGAGTTTATTAATGTTTTTGGTTGAAAATGCTTTTGGCATAATTTATTTAACATATTCCGTGATCTCCTTGGTATCTTTCTTCAAAACTTAAATTCCGATTGTCATAATCATCGCCCAAAAATATCGAAGTTTTATAACCATCGTGATCTGGATGCATTACATCTACACCAATACCCGGATTCAAATACAATGGATAAGAATTGTAATTTTGCTTTAAATACTTGATCATTCGTTCAGTATAAAATTCAGCCGTGGCCCTATACCTACTTGATATATCTATCAAATCTTGCATTGATGGAGTATCCGTATTTTCTGAACTTTTCCGAACTAAACCTTTGTTGTAAAACTGATAAGACAATTCAAAAGGCAATTCAGAGAGGACAAAATATGTCAAACAATCCGTAATAAAATCGTTCAGTAAAGTCAATTCTAAAGCTGATAAGTCATTGTTAGTGATACCGGTTTGCAAACGTTCATATAAACCGGTTCCCAATGCTGGCAGTATCATCATATCTTGCGTAGTCTTGATAATAGACAAGATATTTTTATCATCGACATTCGAATGAACCGTGGTTCTTTCCTTGATTGTATTGGCCCCTATAAATAATACGTTCCTCATTTTTAATCTCTTTTAATTACGGTTTGTGCATACCATATATGTCGACAACTTGGCGAATGCTCTCCATCCGGCATTGTCCACCATCCACCTCGCCTATCAAATACTGAATAACCTAATCTTGCCGAAATCGTTTGAATTTCTGATCTTGAATATAGCCTATTCAACTGCATTAATCTTGCACAGAACGGTCTTGATGGATGTGCCAATGTATTCCTTTCACTTACCGGTACATCTTGCCTCCACTCATAGGAATAACGTACCTGGAAAGTTGTTGTCGTTGGCTTTGGTGCATTTAATTTGCTTAAAGGTTTTACCAATGTTCTCTCGATTGTACCTTTAACTTCCTTTGATGTTAAAATCCCCCTTTTTTCTAAGTTTTTAACCACTATTTCAATCATTGTCGGATCAACTTTCAAAGTCGATGCAATAACCTCAATTGATATTTGCTTTTGCTTTTGAATTTGATCTAAAACATTAGCCTCTAATTGGTTTATATCATTTACCGCAAACTCAATATTTGCCGATTCTTCAAATACATTTCTTGTCTTATAGATTGAATAACTTTCTTTATCCTCTCCAAATTCAGAGAATATTTTAATTACTTCATCTTCTGAAAATTTGCTTTTCATTTGTGCCGTAGGTTGTGGTGTTTCTGCAACCGTTTGCGGTTGATATTTACTCATATCGATTCCCAATTTTTCCAAAATCCATTCTTTAGGTGCAACGGCTAATATTGCTTGCTCACTAAACTCAAATCCGATTGGTTCGACTGGGATTATTTCAAGAGACTCAGATGCACCGTGTAATTTGGCAAGTTCAGAGAATATTTGTTCAATAAATATTTGCTTATCGTTGACATATGTATTTTTAAAAATTTCATAACTATCTCGCATTTGTTGGCGACTTCCCAACTGCCCAGGTGTCGAAATACCAAATAAATCAGGAGAAGTAATTTGATGACCAGCATAAATATTTTGCTGAATCATTTTATCCACATTTCCAAAATCCTCTTTTGTTATATCACTTGCACCTAAATCATCAATAATCGGCTTTCTGCTTGGATCAGTAGTAAATGATAGAATAAATTTCTTTCCATCTGCACCCGAAAAACGATTTGTAAACTTGCGTTCAATTACTCTTTTCTCATCATCCGATGGATCGCCATTTGGTAAGGTAATTAATTTGGATGCACTAAATCCGGTTTGTGCATTACCTAAAACGTGCTTCGAAATTTCAATATCGGATTCAATATAATTTAAGGCCCCATAATAACCTGGCAACGCATACGCATTTAGATTTGGCCGATATTCCTTTAAATATAAAATTTGACTTCCTTGTCTTAATTGAGTATTAAAAGCATTATAAACCTCTTTTTTGTATTTACGATCATTCCAATCCTCGCAATACCAAAACTGCGTATTATCTGCATTTGTACGAACCTTTGTATAATCTAAATGGTATATACTTGAAACAATTTCGCCACCTTCTGACCAAATAATATTTAAATAAGCACCTCCAAAAGTCTCGATGTCAATAGAAACCTTTCTTGAAATCTCATTTAATGATTCGTATGGATTGGCTTGCTCGATGAATTGCTCGCCTACCGGATCAGGGCCTTTAGTCTTGAATCCATTACCAGTAATATAGTTTACTTTGCTTTTGATAATAGAATTATGCTTGGCAGATTTGTTTAATAACTCTACCAAATAATTCGGATAATCGTTTTTAGCACCGAACTCAATGTATCCACCGCCTTCGCCTTTCTTCTCTCTATATTCGGGTTGTCTTGCCTCCGCAAAGGAAAGAAAAAATAAATCATTCATATATTTCGTACAATAAATGTATTTGCTTGACTATTATAAGATGAAAAATTAAATACGTTCCCATCCGATAAAATCATTTGACCTTCTTCGATTAAACTTGTCGTTTTACTTGTATCTAAATTAGATGTGCTGGCTTGCTCATAAACTGAATAAGACCACTCGCCTTTTAATGAATTAGCAAAATAGGTATTTGTTGCAATTGTAAACGTATTAAATCTATCCTCATTTGGACTTTCATCACTTCCAACTAATTTGATAAATTTTATGACCTCATTTGTGCTTCTTGATTTAAACACGAATAAGTAATTTGGCGAATACAATTGAGCCTTTTCGCTTAATGTTAATATAATCGTACTTGATTTCCCTTTTTCTAAATAAATCATCTTACAACTAAATAGCAAAATGAAAATTATTTATAAATAAAGAAGGGGAGACCAATGCCTCCCCCAAGTAATCAACCAAACTACTTTTCTTTATTACGTTGTTAATCCTGAAATAACTGAACTTTGAACCTCCGGTGCCATTTGCTTTTCTGCACCTGAGAAAGTCAATGTATAACCACTACGATCTCCCTGAGCCGTACCGGTTGCACCGTTACCACCTGAGACCATAATTGAATTAACACGACCTAAATACCAGTACTTTCCATTTGCATCGCCAACAACTGCTTTAAGGTTGTTTTGTGCTAACAAAAGGATTTCATTCCGTGTATTTGCTTGTAACTTATTTAAAATGATTGATAATTCTTGTGCGTAGAATACCGTTCCATTCTGCTGATTTGCGTTGATTGTTTCAGTCAAAGAAGAAGTGCCAGGCACTAATTCGTATTTTCTAAAAACCTTCGATGCTGCTTTTGTAATCGCAGTTAATGTACCTCCACCGGAAGCCTCCGTAACACTTGTCACGTTTTGGGCCTCAATGAAATATACTTCGGTAACTCCACCCAAGCTATCACGACAATCCAACGCATATGATTGGGTTAATGCACACGATGCTAAGGCCATAATTTTATTATTTAAATGTTAAAATAAGGGGAGTCCAATCCAATGAATCTCCCCGAATTAGGATAATTAAGCTAAGATAAAGTCAACGATTTCCGCAGGAAAAGCAAAGTTCACACCGAACTTAAACTCGGAAACAAAACGCACTTGATCAGCTTCTTTTGCGTAGAACAATTCAAATTTTTCTTCTTCATTCAAAAGGTCAACACCTAAGAACAAGTTAGAAATGCGAGCAGAATATAATTTGTTAGTTCCGTTCAAACCTTGCAAAGCAATAACTTTGATGGTTGTACCTGGAAGAATAAATTCAGCATCTGCCTTAGTATCGATATTGTAAGCAAACAAGTTGGCGTTCTTTAATGCGATAGTGTAAAGACGGAAAATGTCCATTCCAACAAAGATAGCCGTATCATCTTTTGCAACTACCTCAGCTGGAATAGCACGATAGATTGAATCGATTACCGCAATTACGTTTGATGTAGTGATACCAGCAGAAGCAGCCAACGGAGTTCCGTAAAATCCTGATGCGTTTGCGTGAATTACTGATGCAGAAGCCGCAGCAATTAACTTAATGAAACCATCAAACTTGTTCAAGTTCGCAGTACCGGATCCGGTATCTCCTTGCCAAGTTGCAACCTCTAAAGCTGAAGCAATTTTGTCCGCTTTGCGTTGTGCAAATTCAGCAGCAAAGATAGTTGAATCATAACGTGATCCAGCTGGCAATGCTTGTTGCAAATACTTTGCTTGCAAATCTTTAGGACATAAAGCCTCGTTAACCTTAATTTTACCAACTGTAATCGTACGTTGTGTGAACGTTGTAGTACCTGATGCAGTAAAACCACAAGAAGCACCGTCCTGGAATACTGAATCAGTATCCATAATGTTGATTGTTTCAGCAGATTTAACACCTACCATCACATTACCTTGGGCCTTAATCAAGGTTGCAGTCTTGGAACCCAAAACTGAGGAAACCACCAATTCTTGTGCGTTCTGAATGGTGTAATCCGATAATGAACTTACTACGAATGACATATTATTTTCTTTTTATTAGTTTAAACTTTTTACTCTTTCTAAAAATCTTGCGATCTTATCTTCCTTCTTTTCTACCAAAGCAAATTTGTTCTTTGGTGCTTGAATTGGATCGCTTGATGGCATCTTTGAAATTGATTCAAGTGCTACAATCACATCTGAAAAACCTTGTGAAAATTTAGTATTCATTGCTTCCAATTGGGCTTTCAACTCTTGATTCTCAGTTTTCAAATAATCGATTTCTGCTTGAACTGATTCAAATTTATCTGATTCCATTCCGCCCGGCATTGGGGCTTCTTCTGCCGTAGGTGCTTCGGCTTGCGGAGTTTCAATTCCATCAACCTTACCACTTACAACCGTGATCATAGTTCCATCGGCTAATTCATACTCTCCATCCGGAGCCATTGCCGTGTTACCACTTTCATCCATTAGCATAGCATCTGCACCAATTACTAAACTTGATAATTCGATTTTAGTACCATCTTTTAAATCGTACGTTTCAAACTTTAATTCGGTAACTGCTTCAGGTGCATTTTCTTGGTCAACTGCTGGGGATTCCTCCGCCAACATTACCTTAATCTTTTCAATTGCTTCTGAAAAATTCATAAAATAATTTATTGTTTGTCTTTAAATAATTTTTAGCCTAAACTTTATCGTTTAAATTTCTATTCCGTTCAATACCTCTACGATTCTATTCCAAATTTCTTCATCCTTTGACATCTTAGCCTTTTCTTTTTTATAGTTGAATAATCCTTCCACCGAGAATCCTTTAAAGTCTCCTGATTTAATTCTTGACCATACTGAATCGTTTTCTACTAAGAATGAACCAAGCCAAGAGCCATCTGGTGCATCCTCAAAACCTTTCATCGATGCAATGCCTCTACTTTGGTCAACTATCCAACTTTCAAACATAGTTACCCCATCGACTGCCTGATTGTTGTCGTGCATCAAGTTTACATTTGATTGATATCCTTTCTTAAAAAACTTTTGTGCAATCTTCTCAATTGTTGGCTTTGTAAACATTACATAATACTCGCCATTCTCATCATTCCGGTAGATGGGTGTATCGGCTAACATCAATGGCCCCGAAACTATTCGCCTTTCTTCTGATTGAATCACAAAATTTGCACGGCTTTCCTTAAATCTTAAAAAATTGCGTTCAATTGCTGGCTTGTCAACCAATGCCACAAAGTCAACCTCACTTAAATCATTGACATCATCGCTGATTTCTAATTGATAAATCGGTAAATTCATATTTATTTCTTTAAATTCTTGCTGCGTTTTCTATTCTTGAAACTCGTTTTGTAACTCCACTAATATCTGATTCAACTACATAGGCCCTGGCAACTACGTTTGAAATTGTATTTAAAGATTGTTGATCTAATCTTGTAGCTTGTGGTGCCGTATAAGTAGGCATAATTGGTGCGGATGTATTTACTGAAGGTGCAGAACCCGAACTACTTCCAGGAATATTTGTACTATTAATTGTATCAATTCCATTTTTTGCGGCAATAACTGCACTTGCAACACCTAAAGCACCAGCGGCTAATTCTGCAATTCCTTTTGGAGTTAGGAAACCGGCTGCACTTGCATTTGCAAGACTGCTCATTGTAATTTTAGCAATCGCACCAGCTTGCTCAACAATAATTCCAGCAATGGCTAAATCTTTATTTTGACCGGCTGCTTGTTGTAAAACTTGTCCTAATTGAATTGCTAAATCTGCATATTTTAATTTTAAATTGTATTTTGATATTTCACTCGCTTTTGTATTTGCCTCCTCTTGTTTATCGATATTAAATATTAAGTCAGCATATTTCTTTTTAATTTGCAGTTTTTTAATTTCTGCATCTTCGGTATTTTCTACTGCATTTAATTCTAAATCTCTTTGCTCTAAATATCTTTCCTTTGTTAATTGTAAGCGAATATTATCTTGTTCAAAATCGTTTTCTTTTATTAAATTAGATCTATCTAATGTATCTATTTCAGTTTGTAATTGATCAAATCTTAACTGATTAATTTGATCTATTATTTTTTTATTATTTGCAAATTGAGTTTCTCCTTCTTTTTGCAAATTATCATTGAATTTATTATCTGCATCCTCTTGCTCTTTTCTTCGTTTTTCATTTGCTTGCTTTTGTTGATCTAATTGGTATTTTTTAAAGCCAGCATCTAAAACCAATAATTCATTTTGCTTCTTTATTAATTCAGTCTTTTCATCCTTATTTAATCCAGCAACTGTTTTGCTTTTATTTTCTAAATTGGCAATTTCTTGATTTACTAAATCCTTTTTTAAATTATAAATTTCTTTCTCTTTATTACCTTGTGCAGATAATAATTCGATTTGACCTTCAATAATGGTCTTTCTTTTAAGAAATATTTCATTTGCCTTCTCATAATCGCGATCTGCTTGTGAGGTAATGCCTATAAAATCAGTTAATTTATCGGTTATTGCCCCAATTGTTTCGCCTATTTTAACTAAAATTGGATATGCAGTAGTTAATTTAGCCGTTAATGTTGACCAATTTCCTATTAAATACCCTAAAGCAATAGTCAAAGCACCTATTCCAGTTGCAGTAATTGCTCCTTTAAGCGTTGTAAATGATGTTACAACAGTATCACGAATTACTCTACCTAAGTTTTTAAAACCTTCGACTGATTCTAAAACCGTGTTTAAACCTTGTGATAATGCTAAAGCACCTTGAACTTTTAATAATTGCTTTTGTACGTTCTCTGATTCAATTCCGAATAAAGCAAATGCACCCTGGGCCGCAGCAAAAGCACCAGCAACTCCCGAAATAGCCTGACCAAATGATTTAAATTTAGCATCCGGATTAAATGCGTCAATTGTTCCTTTTGCATCTGCAATCCTATCCTTTATCTCTGCCGCTTTCTTGGCCGCATTTGCTATTTCCTTACTTGTTGACCCTGCTTGATTCTGCAATTTTGCAAGTTCAGCCATCGCCTCCTTAAACTGCGATCTTAGACTTCGGGTGTCCGTTTCTAATTTTATACCGACTATTTCCTGGGCCATCTTATGAGTATGTTAATTCAATTACCTTTAATAATTCGCACTTAGTCGTTTGGTTGATTGACGGATTGAAATCGATTACTTTATTTAATCGCCAAAGGCATCCTTCAAGATAAATCAGTTTAGAAAAATCAAGTGAATTGATGTCCTGGGCCGTTAGATATAAATAGCAACTCAATAATTTACTATCCTTGCTTGTGATCTCTGCCAAATATGATCCCCAGTAAGCCGTGTACAAATTAGCACTTGGATAAGGAACAGTTAATGTAAATAGAATTTCATTAGGCACTCCAAAATTTATATCACTTGTTGGATTTGTAGGATCATCAAAATGTCCAGCATATCCGTAAGATGTGATTCCGGTTTGTTTATTTCCATTACCTTCCGCCGATGGTTCCTTTAAATTCCAAGATTGACTTACCGTTTTCTTTTTGAATTGTAAAATCCTAATGTTAGAATCCTTTCTTTCCTGAACTGCATCATTTAATTTAAAAATACCAACTGCTAATTTTTCATCACCGGTATGGGCAGTCAATACCGAAGAAGAAAAAATCAAATCAATGGCTTGATGATCCGAAGTAAATCCAAAATTTACATCCTCAATTCGATCGCCATAGGATTGATTATATTTTGTATGATAAGCATCGTTTAAATAGTCATCATCCTCTTTATATTTAAAATCATAGTACCTGGCATTCAATTCAGACATTGGCTTGATTGAAATTTCTTTCGAATAATCAAGTTTTAAAGTCCAATCTAAAGGATCCGCAATATCAGTATTAGAAATAGAAATCAAACCGGTGCTATCTCCAGCTTCTCCGTGCAAAAGTAAATCAGTCGTATCATCAATGCTCACAAATCCACCAACTGCGTAAAAATTAACGTATGGTTCAATTAATAAATGATTGTATTGATTAGACGATTCATAAACGTATAAATTGAACATTCGGCAAATACTCGCCAAAATATCCTTTTGATAAATTCCTTTAGGAAATAAATTGGACATAATTAAAGTGGCCCCATACGTTGCAGTCAATACCTGGGGATTTGTCGAATTAAAATCTAAAGTAATATTGTCAATTGTAAATCTAAATGATCCATTACTTACCGAACTCGATGAAATGTCCATCGAGAAGTAATCGCCATTTGTCAAAGTTTGACTTATTGTCGAATTTATTGTAAAAACTGATTCGTTATTGTTGTTATCAGCAAGCAAAAAGGTCTGAATCGCTGCACCATTCTTGTATAAAGTAATGGTCGCATTCTGATTTGTACGAATTAATCCACTTCCGTTAATCGTAAAGTTTCCAACCGTTCCAGTCGTTCCGGTAAACGTAAAGGTAATACCTCCCGAATTTGTAAATAAGTATTGGTTAATGCTTCCAAATACAAAGGCATAATCCGTAGCCATATTAATTATATTAAATATTTGAGCATTTAAGAGATTGGCCCTTACTTGTTCCATCTCCGAAGTATTGTTCGGAATGATTAAGTTTTTAAAGAATGGCGAATCCATAAAAGCCGAATCGTATGTATACCCGGCATTCTTAATTATCTTATCTAAAATTTCGTGTACAAAAAATGCTGGCCTAAACGCATCCATATGAATATCGTGCGTTCCGTTCCGAATATTTCCGTAATCAATAAAAGGAAAAACAACTCCGGTACCTCCACTTGCATTCCAAGAATTAATTATATTCCCTTCAGTCCAGGCAACATTGTAAGTATTAAATGAGTTTGCAAATTCTGAATCCTCTAAAGTTTTATTCCCGATTGCATTTGCTAATCCTCCCAACTCGCCAAAGACCGCACATTCATAATCAATAGCCCCATTGTTTATTTTGATTTCAAGAAGCCGAATAACTCCTTTAAATACTTGAATCTTGTTGACAAATATTTTTGCACTTGCTTGCTTTGATGGATCAAAATTAAAACCAACATTTGGAAGCAAAGGATTTGAAATGAAATAATTATTAGCACTCCCAAGATTGTATATATGGCCAAAAACTTTGTTATTGTTCGCATTGCCTGGGATTGTTATCGTTTTAGAATAGTTTGTATTTCGGCTCGAAAAATCCTTTATGTCATCGATATTAAAATTCAACTCAGCACCGATATCCTGATACAAATCCAACCGTACATTCTCAATAAATATTTCAGTTATCATCGGTATTGAATGGCTTGTTTAATAGATAAATCAAAAGTCAATTCGTAATTAAAATTCTTATCACTTGTAAGATTCTTTTCTGCCCAATCAGTCGCACGCATTACAATCGGGTAATAAGAACCATTTAAATGCAAATAGGCTTCGGGAGAAGCAAGCAATTGGCTTCCTACATTGTAATCCTTTACATTTAAATAATCACTAACAACCAAATAGGAATAATCTACCACCCCGGCAAATGATTGAACACCACCATAAAAGACATTGGCCCCACTTTTATTAATCAAATTGCCTCCGCTTCTTACAAACTCATTGACTTTGTAGGTGCTTCGGTTAAATTTCTTTTGTTGTCTCGATAATAAACGAAATCCGAATGTTTCGTATCCACCGTATTGATTCAGAAACGTAATCAATATAGGTGTCCATTTCGGTGCCACAACTTGGGTAATGGTTATCGTATCACTTCCAACCGTTACCTGGTAGCCGTATGTCGTTGATGTAATGAATGAACTACCTAAATAGGTATTGATTGACGTAGGCGATAAATCTAAAAGTAATGTATTTGATGTGGATAAGGTTGCACCTACCGAAGCACTTCCATCATTGGTTCCATTGCTTGTAATCTTTTGAATCGAAGCCGTTACACCGGTGCCAGCCGTATTCATATAAGTCATAAATAGTTTCTCGCCACTTATTACCTCTAAAGTTGTTTTATCTCTACTTGTTACAAACTTATTTGCATAATCTCCCAAGGTATTCCCGAAAGGATCAGCCGAATAATTCCATCCGTAATAAGTCGATATGGTTGTAAGGTTTGGATATGTTACTCCTCCGTATTCTTCGCCATATGAAATCGTGTAGTTGCAGAATAAACCGGTGCTTGCATTTTGTAAAACCGTGCTTGTGTTTGGGTTAAATCCGCTATCAAAGTAGTTTCGGACAATGGGACTTGCATCGAATATCCCATAACCTCCGGAATCCGGAAAGGTTTTAATTGTGGCAACAAGGTTTCCACCAATAGATAAGTCAAATACATATTTAAAGTTTGAATTTGCGACATTGCTTGAAGTCACAACGTGATATAAAGCATCGTGAGCCGAACTGAAAGCCGTTGGACTACTTTGTATTGTTATTGCCATTGAAATTTTGTCTAATGTTTATTATAATATCTTCGCCAATTGCTATGGCCATTTTTTGTCTCCAATCCTCATTGAATACTTTGTCTAAATTATCATCAAAGAATCCAACCCGTGGCATACCTCTTTTTTTAATCTTTTTAGCCGTAGCCTCTGCAACCTTTCTTAAATTTTTAGATTGATTGGCAATGGCCCCAGCATTTAATGATTTCCTTTGATTGGCCGTTAAATTCTTTCTTTGATCCTCCGTTCTTATATAACTTTTATGTCTTAAATACCATTGCATTAATGCTTCTACCATATTTTTAGAAACACTTAAAGTCCGATATTTATAAATGCTATTTGGCTGATTTGACTTTATTCCTTTTACTCCTTTATTTTGGAAATCATAATATTTACTTGCTGGATTAGATTGGTCGTATCCAATGGTAATCGAATAGCTTCCGTATTTGGTTTCAGTTACCTGGCTAACTCTCATATCCGATAATTTACCGGTATCGACTTTACCCTTTCTTTCAATGGTTTTTTTAGCCATCATCATAAACCGATTAGCAGCTTCAAACATTACTGTCTCCACTTCGGTTAATTTCAGATTCGAAATAGTTTTTTCGGCCCCTAAATTATTAAGGACATCCATATTGGATTTTTGCGATTGACTAATACTTGGCATTTATTTTATTAATTTGGTCTTTATCAAATGCGTTCTTTGCTTTTAAATAACTCAATGCGTTTAAACATTGAATTGTTGAAAGGCCATAGACTTCTTCAAGTTTAATTCGTTCGTGTTCTGCGATGATGGTAGCTTGGTAAGTCCATCCAAAACGTTGCATAAAGCCGTTATCGTTTCCTCTGCCTCGTTCTTCGGTATCCCCTGACTTATCAATCTCTGCTTCAAATAATCCGCTAAATTGTTTATCGATTGAACGTATATTTGACAAAAAAAAACAACTGATCCGTAAACTGATTCATAACTTGCCTCTAATAAATCATTGGCATATTCTTCGTGCTTGCTTGCATCGTACTGGTCAACTTTCCAACCAAACCAAGTCTTTTTCATTGGCATAACCATCGAGGCTCCAATCTTATGCAAGTTATTCATCACATCATTTCCGAAAAACTTAGTTTCCATATACCTGGCATATGGCATATTTCGAATGTCATAAATGCACTTGTATTTCTTACCGTTTACTTTAATGTAATCTTGTGGCTTGGGATTCGGTTGTGATTCGTTTAGGAATGCAATATCTTTGATCTGATGGCTTAACTCATCAAGACTTAACGAATCTATTTGGGCCTCAGTTCTATTTGTTAAAATAGCCAAAGTCTTGACTGCAATATCCAGACTTGTATCCCCTTCGTTTTTAGATAATAGGTTGGAGATTTGTTGCATCTGCCAAACCGAAACATTTGTCCAATTCATAAACATAAATAAGTAATTATGCAAAACTATATCTACCGGTGCCTGATTTAAAATCAAACTTTCGCCAGGCAAGAGCCAAAGCCATCACGCAATCATCGTGAAATCCGGAAGGTGCAGAATATTTTACACCGTGTGAACTATATTGATATTCAAATATTTCGAGTTCCTCTTTAATAATGCCTTCGGGATAATGAATCCGTTCTTGATGGATAGCTAATTGTAAACCTACCATTAATTCTTGCTTGCTTGTAGTGGAGAATTTAAATGCCTCCACATTTAAACCATCTCGTTGTAACTGCTCGACTACCGGATCCCCTACTCCAGTGCTATCAATTAACATCGGAACCTTTGGTAAATTCCGTATTTTATTTTGCGTGGAGGCCCAATCATTTTGGAATCGTTCAAAATAAGCCACATTTCCACTATTATCTAATCCAATAATTACAGTCCAATCGGAATACTTTGCAAGATCTATTCCGTAACATTTAACCGGATTGATTGACATTTCAGAAATGCACTTCCCAATCGCCTGGCTTCCAAACGGATTTGCGGAGTTTTCTGCCGGGTTCGCCATATACTCTTGCTCAAATACAACCTCCGGCAAACTCATTCTTGCTGAATCAATTTCTTCTTTACGGATATATGGATTATCATAGGTCGAATATTTAAAGGATTCCCATTCTGCATTCGGTTCTAAACCTTTAAGAAATAAAGAATAAAAATAATTCTTTCCTCGTGGAGTTGAAAGGAATATAGCACGGCCCTGGTAATCGGTTAATGTTGGCCTTATTGAATTATTCCATCCGCTTTCTAAATCAGTTATGAATGATGCTTCATCAATAATAACGTAATGGAATTTAAGGCCCCGAAGATTATCGAGCCTTTCGCCAGTGAAGAATCTGATTGAACCGCCACTTGTTAATTTAAATGTTAGATCACTTCGGTTTGCCGTGGCAATGGTATCGGGAATTAAGATACAAAGTTCATCAAAGAAAACCTTTGCAAGTTGATAAGTAGGTGTAATGTATGCGACCTTTTTACCTTTGACCGCTTCTAAAAATGTGATTACTTGGCATATCAATGACTTGCCCCACCGTCTGCCCGACATTAGAACCTTGAATCTTGCTTTGGAGTTTAAAACCTTAGCTTGATTTTTATGCGGTTTCGGAAGGACTATTTTCGTCTGCAAAACTTATAATTATCTCTTGTTTTTCTTCGTTCTTCGCCTTGTCTGACCATCCTAAAAGATTCTTAGCATAGAATATACCTTTACCTTCATTAGCCACTACATCGGCCGCCAATGATCTAAATATCTCATCAATCTGCTTTGTTGCATCGTGACAAGGATGATCAATATTAGACAAAACTTGGTAATAAGTTGATCTATTATAAAATTCAAAGTTTTGCCGTGGCAACCATACCAATAGAAAAAAACTAATAGTGGGTAAATGCCTTTCACGTATTGTTTTTACTCCCGATGATGTGGCAATCTCTTTGGTAGATTCAAGACAATGGTCGATATATTTTTCCGCCCATTCCAAAAGTCTTTCGGTATCAATATTTTTATTTGGTCGTGCCATCTTTCTTAAATAATAAACTCCAAGTTGTAGGTATGCTTAATTTTTCGTGAACCTTATATCCGTATTTTGCAAATAAGATTATCCATTCTTCTTCTGATTTCAAATTAATATGCCCCCACCATTTGTCAAATTCTTCCGTGGTTTTATGTGGTGTAGATGAAAATAGAAAATATGTTGATTGAATGCTTTTTAAATACTCATCAATCTGATCATCCGTCAAATGCTCAAATACTTCAATACTTACAATCATTTCACACAATTTAGGATAATAATTTAGATCGTGTAATTCAATTCCTCTATCTAATGCAAAATCACGATGATACTTATTTGGTTCAATGCCAAAATAACTACAATCTTTTGAAATCAAACATTCTCCAAATGTTCCAAGTCCAGCACCGATTTCAATAATGTCGTTTGCATATTTCACAACGATGTCGGAAGTTGCCAACATTAAATTTAAATATTCGGGATTATGTGGAGTAATTCCGTTATTAATCTCGTGATCAAAAAACTCTTTATCCGTTGCTTGCATTGTCTATTTGATTTAATTTTCTACTCGCCCACTCTATTCCTTCCGTTCCGCCCCAGGCATCCCACATCAATCCTCCGCATCCTTCGCCATATGGAACATCTTTATTTTGTTGATGTCGTTTAAATGCTGACATCCTGGCGATCGTGTCTCTTGAAATACCTTCCCGGTTTGCTAATTGGTTTGCTCTGATCTTTCCTACTGGTGTGCCACAACTTCCCCATCCATTTTCCGCAACCCATTTTAAAACTCGTTTAGCATTGTTTACCGCTGCATCCGGATAATCATTATAGGTTTCCACAAACTGAAATTTAAAACCTTTTGTATCCGTATTCTCATTAATCAAATCAACCTCTCTTTGATTGTTATCATAATGCGTGCCAATTCCTAACCTCTTAACTTCTTCCCATTTCATCTTACCATTCGTAAAATGTACTCTTGAATGTGGGATTCCTATTTCATCCGCAATTTTATAAACTTCTGCGGAGGCCGATTGTTGTCTCCTGGTAATGATGTAAACTATTTTCCCTTCTTGAATTTTTCGTTTCGCCAAGTCCTGACCTCTTTGTGTCGATAACGTGTCATCAAAATCAAAAGAAACTTTATTACTATCTGCCCGGTATTCTCCACTTGCGAGGATTGCTTGCCAAACTTCAATGGCTTTCTTTTCCGTATCATAAATACAAGCACCAGAACCGATGCGATAATTTCCGTTGGATTCACATTTTATAACTGGCATCTTATTCACCTCCATATTCCATTGATAAAATCTGACCTACTAAATCAGATCGATGATTCTCTTTTAACTTAATCCATTTAATTCCTTCAATCTTCTTAGATAAATCAATAGCAAAACTTAAACCATTGTATCCTTCTTTTATATCCTTCTGCTCATTGTCCCCATTCACAATGATCTTACCAGTTTTACCTAACCTTGTTAATATGGCTAACATTTCAGCCTTTGTTAAATTTTGGGCCTCCTCAACTACTAAAATATCATCAATCGTTTTACCTCTTATAAACTGCACCGGATAAGCAACAATCTTCTCATCCTTAACCATTGTCTGAATCTTTACCTTATCGGCACACTTAATTAGGTTTTCTTGGAATGCTTCTAAATAAGGATTGAATTTATCATCCAATGAACCTGGAAGGTATCCCAAAGAATTACCGACTTCAATAGTTGCCCTAGTAATGTAAATATGATTGCATTGTTTTTTGTTCAAAAAATCTAAGGCGGATAATGCACATACTAAACTTTTACCCGATCCAGCCCTACCCGTTACTATTACTATTTGATTCTCTTTAATTAAATTCCTTGCTTCTTTTTGCTCCTCATTTAAAACAACACTATACTTAATCTCTTGCTTTCGTTCTCGATTCGGTTCTTTCATATTACTATTAACAATCGATCAGTTTAGTATAAATATCAAAACGCTTCTCATTTATTTTAAATAGGTCATAATGCTCACGAACATACTCCGCATTGGCTTCCCCATAATCTTCTCGCATTTGCTTACTAAACACCATTCTTTTAATATCTTGTTCCCAATTATCGACCTTAAAGATTGTCGGAATATCTGCATACGGATCACGATCAAAAGTCAATATTGGAATCCTCTTGGCACCTGCTTCCAAGGCCTTAAGGTTTGATTTCATCCGATTAAATTTATTATCAAGCAATGGCACCAACAACATATCAGCCTCGTTGTAAAAATTCATATAGAACGAAAAATGTGCCGACTCAATGATTTTGTAATTTAGCTTTTCATTGGCCGTATAAATATTACCAATTTGTGTCCAATGCCATTTATTATAATCATTCCATCCACAAAGAAGCATCCTGGTAGCATCGACAAATGATTTTGACTTTGATAAGTTTAACAATGGGTTCTTTAATTGTTTAATATCCGGAAAATGAGTGATGGATCCGGTATGTGCAATATTTACTTTATCGTGTTCAGTCTTGAATGCCGTGAACTGATCCTTGTCAAAAGGTAATGCGTTTGGAATAATTTCGCATTTCTTATTATGCTGAATGATTTTAGAATATAGTCTATCATTCGTGCAAGTCACTAAATCAGCCATCCGAATATAATTCTGAATGATCGTTGGAATATTAAGTAACTGATAAGTTTTGTTTGATAAATGACTGCTAAATAACTCCCAATAGTCATCAATGTCAACAATAATTTTAAAACCGTGCTTTCTTTTCCAATCAATCAAAACCGAAAATGGTATCTCCTCTAAGAATCGATTTAAAACTAAGATATTAATTTCCTTTTCAATAATCATCTCCTCCGAAAGTGCATCGGTCAATAGACAATAATCCTTCTTCATCGTGGACAATGGTAATGCGATACGATGATAGGTCACACCGGAAGTGCTATTCCCTACTCCTATTATTCTTAGTTTTGACATTGATTTCGATTGGTTGATTATTGTCGTAATAGTTCTTAATCCTTTTTAGCATATCAAAGACACAATGCTTGCACCAGGCATTAAGAATAAAATTTTGATCAATGTAATTTCGGTAAATTAAAACGTATTGATCTATAACGTGAAAGTCTATATTTCGTGTGTACCCTAATTCTACGGCCACAAAATTAGCCTCGTGTTCTTTTAAGAAATTTAGTTCCCTTGGTGTCATTTGTGAATAGTTCTATAAATGTAAGGCCCAATTACTCCAGCAGTAAAAAATAAGGCAATAAGTTCTGTGATCTGAATTGGTAATAAATAAAATACAACCGCAGACCAAACGGATAAACAAGGTGTGCAATTAAACGGTTTAAAATCTAATTTGAATGACTGGTGTAAATTAGTCATATTGAAATAGACTGAAAAAAATACGGATGCAATTAATGTGCTAATCATTCCTCTCGAAGTTTCTTTTTGATTATCATAATGGTTTTAATAACCGATTGATAAGGGATTTTAGTTTTACGACTTAATTCCTTTTGATTAAATCCTAAATCCATATAAGTTTCAAGCAATGTATTTTCGTACCAACTCAACTGCTTTCTGCCTTCCTCTATTTTAGAAAATAGCATTTCCTTCCTTTCTTGGATTTCTTCGTTTAAAGAATCGAAATTTACTACTTCGTGATTTACATTAAACTCCTCATTTTTTTGTCTGAAATGGCGAAAGAATGGAGTATTAAGGCCGGTTGAATAAATCATATTAAGCATCGTACGAACCAACCAAAACTTTAAACCTGGAATGCCATTGTTATTATAAATGCCCCAAAATTTCTCATCTGAAATATTACATAGGGCCATAAACATTTCTTGTTTTAATTCTTCTCGGAGTGAAGCTGGTTGCATCTTTCGGAGTGCCTGGGCGATCTCCTTTGATTCGTATAGCGTTGAAATGATTTCATTCCTTGACATCAACCTTTAAACTTATCAATTTCCCTTTTTAAATACCATTGGGCCTTCTCCAAATCTTGTTTCTTGTTACCCTTTTTGTCGGATCTCAAAATATACTTAATTACGTTCCCTAAATTAAAATTCAATTCAAAGGATTCAATAACCTCAATAGATTCAATACCGCCTTTGCTTTTATAGTGCGGAGGCTGATTAACAAAATCAATTAATTCTTCTTTTAACATATTAACAAAGTTTACATTTTTATTTTAACATTTCCAAAAAATCCTTTATTTTTTTAGTTCGCCCAAATGCTGAATAAGACAACTGCCCCGAATTTTCTAATATGTGTTTTCGATTTAAGGCTAAAGAATAATTCAGATCAAGAATAGTTTCGCATCCAACTTTTATTTGTCTTGTCGGCTTAGTCAATTGCTGATCTATCCAGGCGATGGCATCAAGGTAATTAGATCTCATTTTTTTGGAACCGCTTAATTAAATTAATACAATCATCAATACTTCTCACAACTGCGTAATAGTACCCGTATTTTATCGCTACGGCTTCAAAATCCTTTTGGCTTGGCGATTGCTTACCCTTCTCTATTTTAACCTCTACAAACAAACCTTTCCAATTTTCATTCGAGATCATCCAAAACATATCTGCAACTCCAGACTTTGCTCCTTCCCTTTTTAATTTGATAGCAACTAATTTATGTCTTAGTCCGCCGTTCGGAATGGCAAAATATGGAAAGTCTTGGGTTAGATCTAACCATTTACAAATTGCCACCTGGAGAAGATGTTCATCTTGTATCATAAATATTTTAAAAATGCCCAAAATTTTCTTGTCCATATATATTCCATATTGCCTTCATTCTCGTATGCTTCCCTCTCAAAACAAATCTTTCGATAAGCTGCATCGGTATTTCCAATCAATAAAGTTCTAATGCAGAACTCTAAAAAATACCAAACATAAAAGAATACCACACCCATTTCCGCTTGTTGCTTTAGATGGATTGATTCGTGGTTTATTAAACTTTTACGATTCCAATCAGCCAAAGTATCGACATACGATTTTCGTAAGAAAATAAAAGGAAACAAAGTAATTCCGTTTGTTTCTTTTCCTAGAATCCAGTAATTACCTATTTTAATTTTTTCCATTATTTTAATAAGTTTTTACGTTTATCCGTTTTAATTAGTTCCGAATAAAAAAAGATGGTAACCGGTATGATTAATGAAATTATATTCATCGCAACAAACTTCTGAGTCATTCCGATTTCTACCCAGTAATAAAGAATATTTATTAGCCACGAAATAAGCCCAAAAAAGATAGCAGTATTTCGCTTTCCAAGCAAGGTAAAAATCAAGATGGATGATTCCAAAGAAAAGGCAAACACCCAACTTATAAAATAGTCGAGTGTTGTCTGCCGAGAAATATTAAAGAAAACATCAGATGCGTGCGTGATCTGCGTAAGCAATGCAAAGCAAATCGTTATGATTATGATTTTTTTCATTTTGATCTTACATTTAATTTGGGTTGAAAATATTTTATTAATTTAACTTCCCAAGAAAAAGCAGTTTTGCGTTTTTTATATTTCAGAATCAATACTCTATCAAAATTTATATACATTTTATGTGTCAAAATTCTTGAAGCCACATTTGAACTTGAACCAATATAAACAATTTCATCTTTTTCAAATAAGAAATAATTATAATGTCCTTGAATAGTTCCCGAATCTTTATTTTTTAATTCTTTATGATTAAAATCTTCATAACTGATAATGCTTTTATTTTTTTCTGCAAAATGATATAATTCAAACATTTTATTTATGATTTTTTTTCATTATCCAATTTTTTGACCAACAACTCCAGTTTGTAAACTTTCACTTAAATTTTCATTTTCCTTAATCATTAATGCTAAATCATAGGCTTCCTCATATGATCCACATTCAAATAAATGAAAGTGATTTATATCATCAAATTCACATAAGGTAAATAATTTACAACGAAATAGATCAATTAAAATATAATATTCTTGTGTTACAAAAATTTCTGAACCATCAGTTAATAAAAATACTTTTTTAAATCCCTCAAAAGGTAATCCAGATGATAAATTTTCAATTTCAAGATCATCGATAAAATCACAAATATCTGATATTTCATCAAATTCAATTACGGGAATGTCTCCAGTCGTATCAATTTTCGAGTAATGTAAATTAATTTTCATTTTTTATTTTTTTTAAAAGTTGAATAATTTTTTTAGTGTATGATAATTGTTGTCTTTAATCTTATAATTCTATAAGTTCTTTTTTTACTTTTTCCCAATATTCTTTAAAAACTTGATAGAATTTAATTGAATCATTATTTAACATCTCATTTACCACAATCAAAGCACAATCTTTAGCCTCCTCTAATTCGGTAATAGTTGTTTCAAAATAAAATTTATCCCTTAATTGTTGGGCTTTCTCTTTAGGTGTCATTATGCTATGGGTTTAATTTTTCCTTGTTCATCTAATCTGCATCCAAAATCAACTAATTGATTCGTAAATAAAATGTATGCTTCCTTTCTGCACCAATTCCAACGTTCATCTTCATTCTCAATATTAGCCGACTTCTTCCAAATCTCGAGCATTTCTTCCTCAGAAATATTTTTGATTTTTAACTTGACTAAAACTTTATACAAACCACTTAAACCAGGAACCCAATTAAACTTTGTATTTTCTTCTCTTGATTTTTGTATCTGATCTGCAAAATTATTAATTATTCCAATTGCATCCTTCATTAATACCTCATCATTTGGTACCGGTATAACTTCCTCTGCTGGCTTGGCATTTGTAACCTTCCGCATCACATCGTTTTTCTCAAGCAAATACCGCTTAATCCAAAGAACAAAATTTGACGGATTCCAAAAAACATTCGATTCGTGTTCTTTAAGATAGTTACCATCAAGTCCATTTTCAAGGGCCAATAATACTTCGGCTTCCGTTAAATAATCAAACTTGTTTAGATCGCTGAAAATCATTTGGCTTTCTACTGCATCTTCGTGCTTGGCTCTATCCTTTAGGCTTAACCGAACTTTAGCCATCGAAATGATTGTATTAACTATCCGTGCTTTTTCTGACTCTGACAAGTACATAATTTTTTGCTTTGTACTTGCATTGTAAATAATGGTTTCGCTTTTAGTTAATTTACTATCAGCTAAAATCGGTTGTGAGTATTTATCAATACTATTTCCGGATGAAGGGATTGTGATAAGTTCCATTTGCTATTTGTTCTAAAGTTTCTTCGTAAATTTCTTGCATCTGATTAAGATTCTTAGTCATCTTACCCGGTGCCGGTTCTGAATTGATTAAAGGTTTTTTAAAGTT
>Ga0209401_1000273_pt1 | contig 35526 bp, 37 predicted proteins | sample M_140807_MF_Meta_FD_187318 | JGI IMG/M metagenome (GOLD analysis project Ga0209401, IMG submission 187318) | Freshwater microbial communities from Lake Montjoie, Canada to study carbon cycling - M_140807_MF_MetaG (SPAdes) (version 2) | ecosystem: Environmental > Aquatic > Freshwater > Lake... | reverse complement strand
GGCTCGTCGGCTCGGACCGGCGCGGGCTTCGGTATCGGTGCCGGACTGGTCGGGTTCCCGAGCGGCGGCCTGGCTTAAGACTTCATCGCATCAACAATCAAATTCGTAACACCCGTGGTCACAGCTGAAGCGTATGCCGTCTGAGTATGTTGACCGACGGTCAGAAGGGTGGCGCAGGCCGGACTCGCAGTCGTGAAGAGTGACTTGGCCACCTCTTCGAGTGTATGCGGAATACACATCCAGTTATGTGCCGTCATGGACGCGTAGTGGACGCCATAGTTCAGCGCCATAGCAAACGCTACCTTACCTAGCGCTTCCATTTACCCCTTACCCAGAGAATCATAGTAAACATGAAGACGACCGTTCGTTATCATGGACGTTGGATGGAGATCCAGCCGCGTCCATATGAACCCGAGCGCATGACCACGGATGTCGCGTGGATACAGCTCAAGGAAGGAGTGACGGCTCAAGAAGCCTATCGCATCTGGTATGAAAAGCAGCGCACAATTTCTCGCTTCTTTCAACAATGTGGATCGAAGCCGCCATCCTCCTCTTAGTTTTGGTGATCGTGTATCGTTTCTGGTGGAAGCCAGCTCCCAAGCGGGATGTGCCCGTGAACACCGCGAAGCTCTACTTCTTCTACACGACCTGGTGCGGTCACTCAAAGAAGGCGATGCCCGAGTGGGAGAAGGTCAAGTCTTCGATTGCTGCGAACCCGAAGTTTGGAGGCACAGTCGTTGAGCCAGTTGATATCGATGCCGAGAAGGACCCGAAGACAGCATCGCTCTATGAAGTCAACGGATATCCGACCATCAAGCTCGAAACTTCAACTGGGCTCCATGAATTCAACCGCAAGGTCACTGCGGACAACGTCCTCGACTTCCTTCGGAACACGCTTGGAAAAGAAGCGTAATGCCTGAGCATATCCAGCCTCAATCATGCGCGTCTTGTCCTCGTCCTTTAGCTCATCGAGCAGATGAATGCCGTCGATGTTCAGATTGAGTGCATCTGAATGAACACGAATTGACCGTAGGCCCGCCCACAATGTGCGAATCATCTCAAAGATGGAAATCGATTCGAGCGTTGCAGGAAAGATTGCTCGCTTGATATGTGCGATGTCCAAGACCAGTGTTCCCCTTGGGACTGCATCATACATGTTCTCTGCGTAGACACCACCGTCGAGATACAGCTGATTGTGGATGACCTGTGGATGGTAGATGAAGGGTAAGCAGCACGATGCCTTCATCGCAGCCAACAGCGGAATGTTCCCGGTCAATAGTGTCGGTCGCTGCGTCGTGATGTTTGAGGCCAAGATATACAGCTTCTGTGGTGTGTCTGAAATCATCTTTCCACGCAGGTCCACGCCTGCCGCATCAAAGACACTCAGAAACATCTCCTCCATTAAATCCATCGTGAACAGACCCTTTTTCTGCGTGAAGGCGAGAATCGTCGCATGCCGAAACGAAGGTAAGAACCCAGATGTGTTAATCTTCATACCAATCTCCTGTAGCTTAGCAAAGTTCAGTCCAAAGGCTATGGCCACCGCCAGAAACGCCCCTACAGAGCAGCCATACACGCCGTCCGGAAACTCCAATCCTTGCCTCTCTTCGATTGCTCTCAGTGCACCTAAGAGTAGAAACCCACGAATTCCACCTCCACCGAGTGCAATTGCTTTGAACATTCTAGTTGATAAGAACAACAATGTTGAAAGCCAGAGATGTATGGCAAGAGCAAGAAAACCAACGCGAACGACGTATGTCTGCGATGCGCCCTGTTCTCTCGCAGATCTACGCCCAAATCAAAAAGCAGGCCATTCACAACGTCGATGCACCGTATACCGTGTTTGAGATTCCGAAGTTCGTCTTTGGATATCCACTGTTCAAGGTCAGCGAGGCGCGGGACTATTTGATCGGAGTTCTCTCAGAGTCAGGGTTCAGTGTGTGGCCGGTGAACAATGACTACCTGTTGATCTCGTGGACGAAGCAGCAGATGAACCGTGGTCGGCCTAGTTTGCTCACAAACTATCGCCCGATGCCCTATGATCCACTGACGTTGGCGAGTATGAATATGAACTGAAAACGGAAAGTCATCTTCACATACCAAGTCATCCTCATGAACTGCGATCATGTCAATTCTACGTGCGCTGATGGGGAACATGTGTGCACAGATTGTGGAACGGTTATCGGCAGTATTGTGGACGAAGGCGCCGAATGGCGAATCTACGCCAACACGGAAGACGACCCCTCACGTACGGGCGGTATCACCAACGAGCTTCTTCCCGACTCTTCGTATGGGTCCATGATGATGCGACGCAGAATCCCTGGTCAATCGGAGGAGTCCAAGACCATTGCGAAGTTGTCTGCGTGGTCGTTCTCGAGTCACGGCGAGCGGTCATGGATGGGTATCTTTGACGCCATTCAAGCCTCCTGTTCTCGCATTGGACTTCCGAAGGCTATCATTCACGACGCATGCGCACTCTTCAAGCAGATTGAGGATGCCCGCAAGTCACGAGGTGAAACACGCAGGGCGTTGATGGCGGGTGCGGTGTTCACTGCATGTCGTCAGCATGATGCGACACGGACACATGAGGAGATCTCAAACCTGTTCCACGTGTCGATTCGCGCCATGTGTAAGGGTCTGAGCCGATTCGATGGCGAAGTGTCTTCGGTGCTGAACACGCAGCTCGGGATCGCTGAGCGGATCTGCGCAGACCTAGGAATCGGGGACAAGGAACGTGATGCGATTCTTCTGTTACTAAACAAGCTACCTGAGATGGAGCATACACCCAAGACCATTGTGGCTGGGGTGGTTGCACATGTGTTGGGGGGAAGGCTAGCGGAGATCTCGACATCCTCTGGCGTGTCGTCTGTATCCATTCGCAAGATGACGGAGAAGCTCAAGTGTTAATTCGGGAAGAGTGTTACGTTGTAGTTAACGGCTGCGGTTGAGCCGCTACCCGTAGTATTCGATATCTGAAGCTGACCTGCTGATATCTGACACACAACAGTAGTTCCGTTGAACGATAGGTTTGAAGAAACTGTGTTATTCGCAAGCACCGTGAAGTATCCACTGCTGTAGTTAGACGGGGTCGCTGTGTCGAATGCAGATATGAGTATCATGCCCATTGAAACAGTAGTAATCGGAAGTACAGCTCCCGGCGATAAGGAAGCTGTTCCATTCAGGCTACGAAACCCAGTTGCCTTTATAGTTGAGGTTGCGACGATAGGTCCATACACATTGAGTGTTCCAGATGTAGTTCCTCCGTCAGACCTTCCAATCGTCATCGCGGCATTACCTGACGTACTTGAGTTCGATACGGTCAAGAGTACGTTACTGATTGGACCGTTACTATTGGAAAAGGAGACGCCTCCATATGCATCACTGACTCGGAAATGGCCGTTCACATCAAGTTCATATTTTCCACCGGCGATTGGGTTGTAAGGATCTGTAGCAATGGTTAGTCCGGAACTAATACGCGTCCACCCAGCGACATCCAATGCAATGAACCCATATCCGCTTGTGGCCGGGAAGTTTATTGTGCCGCCCCATGTCGAAGAATTGATCGTTGAAACCGGCGTGGAGGACGGATAGACTGTTCCAAGCGTAACTGCACCGTTCGAGAAATCGCCTGAAAACAATACATTCCCTGTACCACCGAGTTGGAGCTTGTTGGATGTATTTGTAAGACCTGACCCGATAGACATTGACTTGTTCGAAAAATTAGCGGTAAACAACACAGTTGCTCCAGAGCCGACAAGAAGCGTGTTGCTCGAAGATGTGGGTGCAGAGAGCCCATGGCCAATGAACAGATTACACGAACCGGTCACGCCAGAACCTGCGGATGTTCCGATGTAAAGGTTCGATGTTCCGACACTGCCCGCATTACCACCAATCGCGATCGTGTTTGAGATCGTCGACAGACCTGATGAGTTAGAGTTCCCGATAAGAATCGAGTTGTTGATGTTTGACGAATTAGAACCGGCAAATGAACCGAGAAGAATGGAGTTACTAATGTTTGAACCTGTAGACCCAGCATAGACTCCACCTAGAAGGGAGTTGTTGATACCTTTTCCACCTCCTCCACATTGGTAACCGATAAACTCTGAATTAGACGAAATCGATAGACCTTGAGCAGACAAAATACCAACACTCGTGTTCGAACTTGCATTGCACGTCGCCACGATTGCTGCAGAGTTACCTGAGTTACTTCCCAGGTAGACGTTGTTGCTCGAGTCGCCGATGTTCAGGGCTCCGAATGTAGCCGTGTTTGCGTAGAACTTATCAATATTCGAAAGAACGATGTTCGTGGTAAATGCGCCGTTCGAGAACGCATAGACTGGACGAAACATATAGGGCAGTAACGCCTGAAAATTGGTCGTACTACTCATTGTGTTACCACCATACTTTCTCGTTTATACGCTTTCCTCGCAGTATATCAATGGCGTCCTACACTCTCTTCCCCATCAAGCCGTCGGAGCAGCACCTGTACAAGATGTATAAGCAGAGCGTAGCCGTATTCTGGACCCCGGAGGAGATTGACTTCTCCAAGGACCACGCCGATTGGGCGAAGCTTACCGAGGATGAGAAGCATTTCGTTACCCACATTTTGGCGTTCTTCGCCGGGTCGGATGGTATCGTCATGGAGAACCTGGTGACTCGATTTCAGGGCGAAGTTGATTCGCAGGTCGTCAAGCTGTTCTACAGCTTCCAGAATGCGATGGAGGGGATTCACTCGGAAACGTACTCTCTTTTGATCGACACCTACGTCAAGGACGAGGTAGAGAAGGTGATGTTGTTCAATGCGATTGAGACCATTCCATGTATCAAGAACAAGGCTGACTGGGCTCTACACTGGATGAAGGCAGACAACATGTTCGGGACTAGGTTGGCCGCATTTGCCTGTGTAGAAGGTATCTTCTTCTCGGGCGCGTTCTGTTCCATCTATTGGTTGAAGAAGCGCGGATTGATGCCTGGTTTGACGTTCAGCAATGAGTTGATCTCTCGTGACGAGGGTCTTCACACACAGTTTGCAGTTGCCTTGTTTCACACACTCCCCGTCAAGCCCGAACCCGAGGTGATTGAGGCAATTATCACCGGTGCAGTGAATCTTGAGAAGGAGTTCATCTGTGACTCACTTCCTTGCGCGCTCATTGGTATGAATGCGAAGATGATGAGTCAGTACATCGAGTTTGTTGCGGATCGTCTTGCGGTCCAGTTAGGCCTGAAGAAGATCTATGGAACTCATAATCCGTTTGATTTCATGGATCTGATCAGCCTTGAGGGCAAGACCAACTTCTTCGAGAAGAAGGTGTCTGATTATTCGCGAGCGATTTCCGGGACGGAGATTAGCTTTAATGAAGACTTTTAAGCCATATGATCACCGCCCTCAGTGTAGAGAATGTTTCCATACGGAGGCAGCAGCTTCTCCGGATTCTTGGGCACTTCCGATGAAGGGTAGCCCGTCATGCGTTCACGGCCAACGAACGCAATCACCAGACACACTGCGAGAAACGCAAAAGCATACTTGAACCACTTCCTCATTGTGTTGAGGTTGGAAGATTTCTGGATAGAGTGGTAATGGGAGAGTGTCCAATCTGTAAAGATCCGCTGACGGGTGTGGTTAAAAAGCTACCCTGTGGACATCTTCTCCATACTCAGTGCGAAAGACCACTCAGACAATATGAGGGTGTAAAGGAGTGTCCTTTATGTAGGGGGCAGTATGAACAGAAAGAACTCCGGACGTATGTAGTTCCGCCGCCACCCGACACGAGGCCTAAGGTTTCCTATGCAGATCTTGTTAAGCGTGCAGAAGAAGAACTTGGGCAGGAAAATAGTGATCTTGTCCCAAACATCAACGATACAGATGCTCTTAAAGCGTACTTACGACCTGGAGAAGTTGTGGGAGGTTCAATAAAGAAGCGTGTTACCCGCAGGGGTCGTAAACTGGTGGTCACCCGTCGCAGAAGGGGTAGTCGGCGGAAGCTTGACCGGCTTCGCAGCAGCCGTCGTCGTTGAAACGAGCAGCCCGAACACAAGTAACGCAATCAATACGTAGAGAATACGAGTCATTTACTAGTGACTGCTATTCTTTCTCACTCCACTCCGTTTCGCCACTTCGTTCCACTCTCAACAATCCTATCGCGCCTCAACAACAAATGGACTTCCTTTCGTTCGACCCTATGATTGGCGCGGTAAGTCTTCTTGGTACACTTGTATTCGGCCTGATCGGTGCCGTCGCGTGGCTCTTCTGGCAGCAGTCGAAGCTTTTCACGAACATGAACAGTCTTGTAGCCGCGTTCTCTGAGCTGGTTCACCAGACCCAGCCTATTCCAGTCGAGGCTCCACCGGAGGACGACCGAGCCTCTGTTGAAGAAGATGATACACAGTCAGAGAAGGCCGAACCCGAGGTGGTCGATGGCCCGCCCCCGCCGCTGGACACGGATACGCTCGAGAGCAAGACCAAGAAGGAGCTCCAGGACATCCTGACGAAGCGTGGAATCCCGTTTGGAAAGGGAGATTCGAAGACGGTGCTGCTCTCTCTTCTTAAGGCGACCGCCTAGTTTCTCACGATGATACAATGAAATTCGTAGTCATCTTTCTCACACTGATTGCGATGGATGCAGTGTGGCTGACTCTCCGTCGGTCCTACCATGAGGCTCTATTCGCGTCGATTCAGAAGTCGCCGCTGTCTGTTCGCCTCGTGCCGGCCCTCCTCGTATATGTGCTGGTCGCAGCTGCACTACAGTATTTCGTCTTCACCCTTGGTCACGCGTCAACGGTGACGCAAGCAGCCAAGATTGGCGGACTGCTCGGCGGGTCTATGTATGGACTCTATGACCTAACCAACTATGCAACTCTACGCGGATACACGGTGGAGATGGCCGTAGTGGACACACTCTGGGGCGTGGTGACTTGCGGTGTGGCTGCGGGTGTGGCTGCGGGCTTGTAATTCAACCAACTCAGTCGAAATGGAGCCGTGGGCACGTTAGACGTGCAGTCACACGGCATTTATAGAGTATAAGGACAAACATCCAATGAAGGTTGTATCACTGGATCCAGGATTGCGAAACCTCGCCTATTGTGTCCTTGAAGGAACGAGTCGAACGGATGTGCGAATTGTAGACTGGAACATCATTGATATACTTGGTGAGTCGGCCGGTGTTGGCGCGATCCACTGTTTCAAGTGCAAGACGGCTGCCCGATATGAGCATGCTTCCGATGGAACGTTCGCGTGTTCACGTCACGTTCCAAAGAAGAAGACGGTTACCAAAAAAGAGTTGACCACGAAGACCGTGAATCAGCTTCATGAGATGCTGACCGAACTTGGTCTGTCGTCCGAGGCCACAAAGAAGGTCGAGTTGGTCAAGCTGATCTTCAACCACCACAAGCAGAATACATGGAAGAAGTGCGTTTCCTCTGCGACTCAGGGTTCAAGTCTTGACTTGGCGCCCGACATCATTCGTAGTCTTGACCAGCGATCAGAGTCCTGGAAGGGGGCTGACCTGGTTTGTGTGGAGAACCAGATGGACCGACGGATGTTTGGGGTCCAGGCGATGCTGCAGATGTATTTTTGCTGTCGCGGGTTTCGGTGCATGGGTACGTCGGCGACTCACAAGCTCTCGAACATAGTGACTGTGGAAGATTCAACCGCATCATATAAAGGTCGCAAAAAGACAGGCATAACTCACGCATACGCTCTTGTCCCTGCGGAGAACCAGGAACACTTCGCAAAGCATCCCAAGAAGGATGACTTGGCTGACTCATTCTTACAGGGTTTATGGTGTTTGGAGCATAATAAGTAAGTGCGTTCCAGACTTACGAAACAGACCCGAAGGAGAAGTAAATGGAGACAGACCTCCTCGTAAACCCCAAACTCATGGGTGGCGTCACCAACCTTGAGTCCATCGACTTACCAACACTTGACTTTGCCGACATTGGTAGCGAAGCTCCTGCGCCCGCGGGTCCGCGCCTCGTCCCGAGCATCGAGGAAACGGGTCCTATTCAGATTGGCGGCATGTCGAACCTGAATGCCGAGGCGTATATGACGCCATCTGCACCGATGCGTATGTCGGACGACCATGTGATGCGTGAGAAGTATGACCTTCTGCGCAAGTTTGAGCGTCTGGGCAAGATGGGTGTGCCGATGCGTAAGAGGTTCACGATTGATTCGCCTCTGGATGAGATGAAGCTGGAGCTTGAGTTCATTCGCCGCGAGAAGTCGATGGATTCCACCATCAAGCAGTTCTCCGAGTGGTTTGTGACCGGTATGTCTGCGGCCGAGTGGGGGGCGAAGAACGTGCCGATGGTGAAGGCGTTTGGTCTTCAGCTCGATGGCCTCTCAGAGGCTGCGCAGATGAACGTGGTTGACCTAGAGGATGACTTTGAGGAGCTGTATGACCTGTATGGTGAGAACATGAAGATGCACCCGTTGGTTCGCATTCCGTTGCGTGTTTGCATGATGGTCTACATGGTTCACCTGACCAACCAGATGGCGCAGAAGGCACCGATTCCGAATATCCAGGATATCATGCGCCAGAACCCGGACATTGCGCGTCAGTTGGCCGGAGCTGCGATGCAGAATCAGGCCCAGCAGATGCGGAATACGGCCAGCGTCCCGCCTCCTCAGCAGGCGCCTAATCCTCTTGCGGGTCTGATGAGTTTCATGCAGCAGAATGTGCCTCCTGCGCCCCCGCCGAACCTGGTTCCTAAGCCGCCCCCGGAGAACAAGCCCGTTCGCATTGGTGTCCAGCAGCGTCGTCCGCAGGCTCCTGCACCTGCTCCTGCACCCCCGCAGGAGGTTCGCCCGCCGCCCAGTATTGATGATCTCCTGAAGGACATCAAGTCGACCACGGTTCAGCAGCCTGGAAAGAAGGGACGTGGGTCTACGGGCAAGTCTGTGAAGATTAGCTTGTAAGAACGTAATGGAAGCGGACAAATTACAGGCTGAACTCAAAACACTGGTTGATAAGCTCAATGCGGTTCGCAAACCCGGCGAAACAGTTAAGCTTCCAGGTAGCGTGAATATCTATGAACGCATTATCGAGATATGCAATAAGCTCAAGGCTATGAATGTCGAACCCGTAGGCGGTCGCACTCGACGCCGCCGCCTGAACAGGAAAATCTTGCGTAGAAAGTAAATGCCGGCGTCCGTTGCTACACTTGAGAAGAAACTCCGTGACTACCAACGGATGCTGGAGAGGCACGACATCGACTCGCGTTCTTCGCAAACCAGGATTCTCCATAGCAAGGCCGATCTTGAGAAGTGGATCGCGAAGACGAAGGCCCAGATTGAGAAGGCCAAGGCGCGTAGGCGCTACAAGCACATGCCCAACGAGCAGGACGGGGGTCGCCGCAAGTCCCGTCGTCGCAAGAGCCGACGCGGCACTCGTCGCCACTGAAAACGAATCTGATTTCCCACAATCAACATAAAGTAAAAATGCCTACACTTGAAGTTCAACTCGCCAAGGCGCAGAAGGATCTCGCAGCCATTGGAGATGCGACTCCTTCGATGTTCTACTTGTTTCGGCGGCGCCGTGCAGACCAATACCATGACAAGGATGCCGAGCGTCGTGGACTCATGGAGCGGATTGGCTACCTCCAGCAGCGACTTGCGGCCCGAAACGAGCGAGCCGCGCCGCCCGAAGTTGATCTGGCGTTAGTGAGACTGGCTGAGTACCAGTCGCTTGCCCTTCCAACTCACACATCTGAACCCACTGCTCCTGCGTGATGTTCTGAAACGTCTTCAAACAAATCGATACATCCTTCGAAGTCTTCTTTCCCATATGCCGACAATAGTCACAGTTCGTCATGACGATATACTGTGTCCATGGTCCTGTTCGCAACACCAGAGCGTAGAACGTAGATAACTGCTTCCACGTCACCACATTTTTCTTATGGCTCACGTGCTTCTTATACTTGCACTGAACTGCGTAGTACTTTCCATCACTCTCCGCCACGATATCGATTCCGACATCCGGGCGTTTGAGGCTAAGTTTCGTTAAGAGCTCTTCGGGAACATCCTTGAGAAGCCAGACGTTCTTGAGGTTGCGAACATGTTTGAGATACAAGACACAGAACTCCTCAAAGACATCGCCTCGAATCTTCTTGTTGTCGCGTGTTCGCATCTCGGTGAAGGTGTGTGCAGGTTGATCGTACCATTTCAGACATTCTGCATTGAAGACGTCGAAGAGAGAGGTTCCATCGGGCCGCGGCCGAAGGAAGAGTGCGTGGAGATCCATGCTCACTTCTTCTGGGTGTTATCGTTTCCGTTTTTAAGGAACATGGGCTCCATCTTCTCATGCATGCTCCAGACGTTATCCTTGAACCCCTCGATCGGATGTGTCCGCGAGATGCCCATCGCCATGATCACGAATCCAGCCGTGAGAAGCATAGCATGGATGAAGTCGCGAGTGCCCATGTAACAGACTGCGAAGATGGCGACGCGACGCATGAAGACGTTACGATGATACTCCTCCTCCTTCGGACTGAACTCGTCCACAATATAGCGTGAACCCACATTCATAAGCATCATCATGACGCCTAGGAATAGGATATCGACTTTAATTTGGGGTAGTTTGAACTTCATTGTTTAGGGTTGAGAAGATTACGCGCCAACCGGCTTGGCCGCGCTCGCCGCCTTCGCGGCCTCCTCGATCTTCTTCTTCTCCTCGGGCGTCATGTCCTTGGCGTGCTCGAACGCGGGGCACGCGCGGAGGAGGGCAACGGCGAGCAGCAGCGCGACCAGCTCGTTGTGCTGCTTCCACAGCCAGACAACGGCGCCAAAGCCGACGGCCTTGCCGACCGGCGAGCTAACCAGGGATCCAAGAACGCCGGGCATGAACGCAATCAGTCCAACGAGCACAGCGACGACAACGAGTTCGGTAGTTCCAACAAGCTTCATTTGTAGTATCCGGGGCATATTTTTCTGAGGAGGGAGAATAATGGCGTTGGTCGGAACAGACCTCACAGAGGCGCATGGCTCTCCGTTTAAAACTGTAAATCTCATGTCGACTCCTGCCGCGCCCGCTGGGAATTCCAAGAAGGGCGTTCAGTCGATCGTGGAGCATATGGAGACGACCCTCCCCCTCGACACGAATCCCTCGACGTCAAACTTTGCCCCTCCCGTTGTTGCCGCCCAGTCTGCGATGAATAACCAGCCCGACAAGCTGAGTCGTATTCTGGCCCTTGTGGAGCAGAATAAGACAGGGTATGAACCCTCGTCGAGTAAGGACATGTTTCTCTATGTGTTAACGGGCGTGATGTTCCTGTTCACGTTCGATACGTTCGTGACTCTAGGACGGGGGATGAACTAACCCAACCGTGTTTCGAACGCAGATGAATCATCGAACACGTTATCAAGGTACTCAATCTCAAATGTAAAGCTGTTCTCGCCAGACCCGAGTGTAATCGGGGCCCTCGACGTGTGGCGACGAAGAGTGAGATGCAGGCGATCCAAACTTCCAATCGGAGGATTGTATCGCGTAACCTGCTCGTCCGCTGAGCCGTCGTTGTAATAGAGAGTCGGCTGAGAGATAACAACGCCAGTTCCAGAACTTGAACCAGTCACGGTACTAGTCACTGTAAATGTCGTAGGTGACGGAACAGATGCGATCACTGCACCTGTAAGATTGTACGCAGTTGTCGTACCAATTCCCGAAATCGAGACGATCTGCCCCGCATACAGTCCATGTGCGGCCGAGGTCGTATACGTAATCACAGTTCCTGAGCCAGATGCACTCGACACAGACGCCGTCACAACCGGAGGAAACGACGTCCACGGAATCTTTGCAAATACAGAGTCCACGAACCCAGCTCGATCTGCACCCGGCGCAGTTTCGTCCATGCGGTTGAGGCCCTCGAGTCCTAGCATCACGTACGTATCGGAGAATAATAGTCCCTGAATGACTGCATTCTTCAGGCGAATCGCAGTAACGTTACTGAACACTCGTGGAAGATAGACAACGTAATCACCTGGATCAGAGGAAGAAGCACCGCCGACGACCTGAACATACTTTGCAATATCCCTATCTCGGGAATCAACCGTTACGACTCGAGTGCATTTGCGGAGAGTAGGTCTGGGACGGCTGGTTGTAACCAGAACTCCGTTTCGGTCGTAGTTCATTATTCTTACAAACGATAGTTTTACTGCGTTTAAAGCAAATGGGCGATTCTGGTGCTACCGATATTGGAACTAACGTGACGTGGACGATTGTCCTTGAGGACTACTTCGCCCAGACTGGTGAAAAGGCGAACGGATTGGCGATCATGCACAAACGCGCGGAGAGTATCTTTTCTCGCCGCAAGACCTACATTGATCTACCTGTGATTGTGGGTTCGGGTGCGGTTGCCTTCCTGAACGCCGGTTCTTCGAGTCTTTTCGCGGGTAACCAGCAGCTTGCCGCCACCGCATTAGGCGTTGGGTCGCTAGTGATTGGAGTTCTGAACACGATCGGAACCTATTTCGGTTGGGCGAAGCGTGCAGAGGGACACCGCATGTCTGGAATCCACTATGCGAAGCTGTACCGTTTCATCAACGTGGAGTTGCGTCTGCCTCGTGACCAGCGTATGCAGCCCGGTGATTTCTTGAAGTACGTGAAGGACCAGTACGATCGTCTTGCCGAGTTGAGCCCGATGATTCCGAGTTCGATCACGACGAGCTTCTCGAAGCAGATGGAAAAATACAAGGATATCTCGAAGCCCGAAGAGACGAACGGGCTGAACAAGATCTCGATCTTCGTTGACTCTGCGAATGAGCTTGGTAACGCCATCAGTCCTCTCCCTCCGCCGCCGTTTGAGATGAAGATGAAGGTAACGCCATCTTCGTAACTCGGTATTCGCGCTTCTTGTACAGAGAGTTCCTCTGACCGAACTGGCGTCTGAACTGTGGATCGACGATATCAATGATCAGGGGGTGAACCGTGCGTCCCTTCTTCTCGACTCGTAGAATACGACCCACAATCTGATCGATATCCGGACGAGGTGTCGCCATCAACAATGTATTCAAAGTCGGGACGTCGAAGCCTTCTTTACACATTGAATAGGTTGCGATCAGGATGCCCTTTGTCTTACAATACTCTGTGCGAACATCTGACTTAACGGCCGTGCTAAGAATACATGCCTTCTCTTGCAACTCCGGAGTCAGTCCTGCTAGAAGATCCTCGCAGTGCTGAACTCGGTCCGACAATACAAGCATCTGACGATCTGTATCCATCACATCCTCAATGATGCGACAGAGCCACGCAGTTCGGTCTGCACATCCCGTGAGTTTGTTTACCATGATTGGGACAGATACCATACCCTGCGAGGACGTTACAATCTCATTGAACTCAGCGTCATCGTTCTGATACTCATAGACCTCGACATTCACCTTCGTGTCGACAGAGTCACCTGTGTCCGACTTGTAGAGAAGCGGTCCGAGAAACCAGTGAATCGCATACATCAACTTGTCCTTGCGATCAGGTGTGGCCGACAACCCAAGCATGTATTTCGAAGTGACCTTGGGCAGTGCCTGAACAAAGACCTCGGACGCGATGTGGTGGCATTCGTCTACGATCACCAGACCGATTGGCTTGAAGAGATTGATGTCCAACTCCTTCATCGAGAGGGTCTGGAGCATCACAATCACAATGTCCTTGTCTGCAACATCGCAGACATCCGCTTGAACACGGCCGATACGCGCATTCGGGAGGAAGGCCTTTACTCGGTCAATCCACTGGTCGCGGAGGAAGGAGTTGTGAACGACGACCAACGTGGGGAGGCGAAGACGAGAGGCGATATAGAGTGCACAGACTGTTTTGCCGCCTCCCGTGTGGAGCGAGATAATCCCATCATGGGGTTGTGGAAACAGGAAGGAGTTGACGACGGGAATCTGGGCAGGTCGGATGGAGCCTGCGAAGGTCCAGTGGGCTTCTGCAGTTTCCGGCACATCTCGCTCGCTCGGGACTTCTCCATATCGCTCAATCCCAAAGTGTTTGGGAAGGTAGAGATACTTCTTGTCTTCGTGGTAGACGGGATACTTGGGTTGAAACTGTGGCTTGACGATCGAGAAGGGCCTAACGGTAAGAGCCTTTTTGAGCGCCAGTTCGCTTGAGTCTTTGATTCGTTGGTAGCCATGGATGGTTAACATTGCTCTCTTCTTATTCAGTGTAGGAAAGTTCGTTTTTACTCCTCCTTGGTCACAAGCGTGCGGCGGACCGAGTAGTCGAACGTGATGTGGACGAGGTTATCGATCGCCGAATTCAGGCCGTCGCTACTGAGGTCACTAACGTTGTAGAGCACCGACGGAAACAGAGCCGAGTTAAACTGGATCTGCTCGAACGGCTCATCATCATGGATAAGCGAGCGCAGGAGCGTGCGGACAAAGTGCGGGCAGCGCGAACGGTCGACCGTGGACTTGTAACGCAGATTCTGCGGGGTCTTGAAGAACTTGGACGTGATCTCAACCAGGTCGGGGTAAAGGGGATCCGTGGTGAAGGTGATAAGGTCATCGGCCTCGCGCTTGTCGGCATCGCGGATCACGAAGATGGAGAGCAGGTTCATTTGATACTCTACGGAGGTCCGCATTTAAATCGGACCGTCGTAGTCAGGTGCGTCCATTGGTTGATCACGTTCGCGATTCCCTTGAGCCATGTGATCACCATAATCACCTTCATCCGCATTACGATCATCGTCATCCGGGGCATCACGCGGTGCACCGACGCCGATGTCTACATCTGACTCGACTTCCTCTAGCGGTCCAAGTTCCCTTTCAATCTGTGCAGAGAAGACATCGCGGTCTGCGTTGGTAATGATGTAAGGGGCCATGCCGCGGTCGAGCAGGTCCTTAGTGATTTGACGCTGGCTGTCCGTCATCTCGCGTAGGCGGTCCGTGAACAAGTGACGCTCCTTCGCACGCAGAGTGTTGGTTTCTGTCTTCGCATCCTTGAGTTGTGCAAGTAATGCAAAGAGCGTTAGGTCCTTCTCACGAAGCTCCTCATAGGTACGGCGCTTCACTGGATCCTTCATGAGTCCAGTCATCACCTCCTTTAGCAGTCCCTCTGCGATATCACGCAGCAAACTAGGCTTCTGTGTAACGTCAATGGATGAGATGTCGACATCCAAGTGAAACACATCCTTCAGTCGCTGCACAATCATGAGGTTCGTGCGCCATGAATCACCTTCTGACTTGGCCACACCAGAGAGTCGAATGCGCCTCTGAATATCCTTCACATCGGGAATAACCAACTTCGGTGGCGCAACAACAACCGCAGGCAGAGGGACAGTCGAAGGGCGAGGACGGACCTTATCAAGCGGCACAACAGGCTGACCCACGATCGGAGGAATGGCCGATGCCCAGACGGAGCGGGGATTTCCGCACGGAGGAAATGAGGTCACGGTTCCCAGCTGAGGCGGGAGACGAACTGGAACCAACCCAACTGGCGGAGGAGAGGGTGGGTGAAGGGCAAACTCAGACTTCGCACGAGCCAGCGGTGCGGAGAATGCAGGCATCAACTTCTTAATGATCGCAACTACACCCTTGCGAACCGCGGTCGATTCACTGAGAACACCACGCATCACGGCAACACTCGGACCCTTGAAGGATGTAGGATACGCCTCAAACGTCTTGCGCAAGACCATCATCAGGCTATCGATCACAGTCGGTGCTTTGTCTGAGTCTGTATCGCGGGGAAAGCCATCAATCTTCAAGGGCAGAGAACCGAAGGAGCGGCGAGGCACAAGGCTGGGGAGATGAATCTGGAGGAGAAGTGCTGTGGCTGCGATTCCGATCATACCGCGCGCCTTTCCATCACGGTCACGTGACCGAAGAGTATCCGCCATCACACGCGCCTCCTGAAGGACAGGGAGTAATTGGTCCTGCGAAGGAAGGACTTGGAGAAGCGAAACCAATAGAAACACTGTTGAATCAGCTGGTTCGTTCACATCGAAATACTCCTGAAGAGAGCGCAGCTTCGACGTGAAGGTCAGAGTGGAGTGTCCATGGAAGGACTGCTCCTCCAACGCATCTGCATGTTTGAGCATACGGCCCTCCTCTGAGAAATCCTCCTGATTGACCAGCACATCGCGATTGACCTCCTCGCCACAGACCTTGCAGACACGCGAACCATCAACGCGAACCGTCCAGGTATCGTAGAACCCAAGTCGGTCAGCCATATCGCCATTCAGAATCGCAAGAGTATGGTCGCACACCACGAACAGTCCCTCGGCATCCGTGGTAATCTGATTCGCATGCGGCGCATCACGAGTGAGTGTCTTCAGTGCCTTGAGTTTGTCTTCGGGGAATCGGTCGTCGTCCTTGAGAATCGCCACAACCTGTTCGCGTAGCTGAGAGCTGGACCGCGCAGTATACTTCTCATAGGTGACCTTGGTGGACGTCTTGGTTCGATGAGCCGCCTTCAGGGCTCGAGTATAACTGACCAGGATATCATTTGATGTGGACTCCTTCCACTGCTCGCGGTTCCGGTACCCAATCTGATGACGCTCCTGCTTGATAATGTCTAGTGGTAGGCACTTGCGATCGTAGCGGATGAATTTGCCCTTGTCGTAGACCTCCCACTGCCGAACAACCCCCTGAATCGCAAAGTCATTGAACGTAAGTCCGACAAGCTTGCACTGGTCGTCCTCTACATCGGGGAAGCGAATATCCCCAAGTTCAGACACAGGAAGCATCTCCACCGTTCCCGCGTTGCCTGCGAGGGACTGAATCATCTTCACGACCAGATGACCACCGTCCTCTTGGGTGGACAGCCACTTGCGCGCAGCCAGACCGGGAAAATACTTGTTCCCATACTGCTCGACAATGTTCGACGAAGGCGGCGGGTTCTCACCCTCTTTGAAGGGCAACTCAATCGGGGCCGGCATCGTGTCGACCACCTCCTTCTTCGGGAACCGCTGCTTCCACAACTCCCACGGAATCGCATCCAAGGCTACATCGTAAATCTTCAGATACTTGCGTCCCTCGCCATACGGGTCCTGTGTAACAGGCACACCATGGAGCATCACCGCCTCCAACTCTGGAATCACGTTCGCAAGGGGCTCATTGGTTGGGATGAACTTCTCCTTGTTGGACTCGAGAAACGGATGCTGTGAGAGCGGGTCAGGAATCGGAAGTGAACGCTTCTTCAACCAATAGCCCTGGAACGTCAGGGGGTCTGCAGTTCCATCGACCGGTGAGGCCATCACATCGAGCCGTCCATCCTCGTGGCGCCGTGTCTTGTTCGCGATAAACCGGGGCAGTGCACGGATAGGGTTCTTGCCTTCTGTGTCTACAAACGTGGTTGCGATGTCTATCGGATATGGTGTTCCCTCGCTCGCAACGTACGGCATCGGCAACGCAGTCAACATGCGAGGATATCCGTTCGCCTGACGGATTGCCTCCGGTGAAAAAAGAGGTTCCCAATTGCCCTTGAAGGAATATTCATTCAGGTCCGCTGACTGATACACTGGGGAAATCCACGGAAACGAGCGCAGGGACTTGGGCACAGTGACCTCATATCCCTCGGTCGTTGTGGTTACATAGGTTTCATACAAATCGCGAATACGGTCAACCTCTTTATCAATCTTCTCAAGTTGTGCGCGTGTTGTGCGTCCTTTGGGAATCATATGCTCAAATGCATCCGTCACTTGTTCGTTCAACGTGTAAAAGCGAACCTTCTCGCCTCGCTGAACCTCTTCGTCAAATTCAATCACATCCCCGATGAGCTCTACGTCTGTAGCCTCAAACGTGAGAAACTCGTTCTCCATTATACACCCCGAAGAACTGTTTCACACAACGCCAGCGACTCTGTCTGAAAGCGCTCCATCACCGCATCCGGCTTGCCCTTTGTCCTGAACTGAAGGATGAGCTTGGCCGTCAGTGGGTGGTCGATGCGATACGACACATACTCCACCAGACCCGCAGCATCGTAGAGAATGGCCTGCGCCAGAGCACCAAGCGTATGTCCCTCTGTCGTCGTTTCCACCACATACGCCCCTGACTCATCCTTGGATACCGGAAGCTTCACGAACTCAGTCACCTTCTTCTTCAGCACCTCGACCGCCGTGCGAACCAGGTCGCGAGCCGACTGTACACCGATGCTCTCAACTGTGAAGTCAAAGTGATTGGGCCGCTCATTCTCATCGCGAGCATAAGACCGCTGAATCAGATGGTTATCAAAGATGCGAACATCCTCACCCGTCCGGCTCAAGATGAAGGAGTCGCGGTCAGCCTTCGCACGTGTTTCGTCAATGTGATTGCGGAAGGTCGACACACAGACCTGTGATGCACCGGTCATCGCTAGTCCAAGTCCGCACTCGATGTGAAGAGCTTCGTTGGGCTTAAGGGTCAAGAAATACAGTGGCGTCCCCAGGTCACGGTCACGCAGGAGAACCGTGTTGCGAGGACCATTCGCTACGAAGTCATCTGTCGTAACCTCGCGACTCTCGGGGCCAGGCATGAAGCGAACCATGAGCTTCGTGTCGCGAATCACATCACCCTCAGACGCCTTGACGTTGACGGGCAGCATCTCCACACGGTGCTTCAGCATCTCGTGAATCATCTGCGAGCTGTTCTCGCGAATCACGACATCACGGATGACGACAGTGGGAATCTCTGCGAGCAGGATACGACGAAGCGCATTGACGAAGGGTACAGGGGTCTTGATACATTCGAAACTAAGACGGTAGCCGTTGAGTGACTCACGGACATTGTCGATTAAAGCCATACTTGTCTTACTGTTTCGTTCTTTTAACTTTCGTTTTTTCGGGAACTCACACAATGAGCCAGCCAATCTTGTTCTATAGCAACCGGGATGGGAATAGTAAGCAGATCATCGACACGCTCACGGCTCTTAACAAGCAGAACCTCTGTCGAATGGTTGAGATCGAGAGTGTCCATCGCTCACAGCTTCCGGCGTTTCTGAAGAGTGTGCCGACTCTGTATCTCCCAGATACGAAGGATGTTTATGTGGGCAAGGACATCTTTGGATACATCTCCAAGCCTGTCGCGGCTCGTCGTGAGGTGCCGAACAATGCTCCTGGTAAGCCCGGTGCTCCAGCCACTGCGGCTACAGGTGAACTCGAGTCGTGGTCGTTCTCAACTGCGGGCGGGTTCTCAGATTCGTACTCAAGCTGGGATGGGAAGCCGAGCACAGGCGACCAGCTGTTTTATACCTACCTCGGCGGTGAGCCTGTCGCACCTGGCCCCGCAGAGCCGCAGACGAAGCAGAGTTACGAGGGGGATAAGGGTGGTCGCAACGAGGATGTCGGCGCCCGGCTCAAGCGAATCCAGCAGGCGCGGGACAATGAGTTCAAAGGAGTTACACGTCAATAAACAATAAAAGCAATGGCGAGTAAGAGAGAGCTTCTGTCCCTGTTTTTTGACCAGTGGGAGGCCTTTCTCGATGAGCTGATCCGAGTCTTTCCAACTGACGCCGATTTCCCTCGTCTGAAGTCGTATCTCCGCATCGGCCGCACCGTCAACCCCAAGCGCGTGATTGCCGCAGTTCAAAATCACATGTTCCCGTTCGAGAAGCTTGTCCGTGCAAAGAACGCAGACTACTTTCTGAAGTATCCGTTCAATGAATATGAAGACAAGCAAGATATTTCATATGTGATTAGGAAGGTCAAGAACCTATGGTTCGAGCTTTCCCCGCCTAATCAGAATGCGCTGTTTGAATACATTATTCTGCTGATTGATCTGCTTCACCGCCACCTTGAGGCGTAGCAATCAACTCCGCAACACCCGCTTCAACATTCCCAAAATTCCTGAAGAGAATCTGATTCACCTCAGCAGGTGACCACTTATAGTTCAGCGACGGATCGTTCACGACCGTGTCTGAATCGTAAAAAGACCGCACCATCTCCTGAATCACAGCGAGATTGCACTTCTTGAAGTTCACAATCATATCGATACGTCCAGGCCGAATCAGTGCCCGGTCAATCCGCTCAGGGAAGTTAGTCGTAACGGCCAGGATACGACCATTCGCCTCCAGAGTTCCATCGAGCAGGTTCAGGATGAACGCCAGATCAATCACATCCTTATCCTCCTCCTTGCGGTCGAAGAAGTCATCCTCCTTCTTCTTGGGTTCTGTCTGCGGCTTCTTCCACTCACGGCGCAGGACCGTATCACCCATCGCATCGATGTCCTCAATCACGTAGAGTCGCTCGGACACTGGAATCGTATACTTCTCCGTCTGAACACCATTGTAGACGTGAATCTCGTCATTGAAGAACAGGTGCTGAAGCTGAGCCTTGGTCTTGATTTCTGAGAGCTGGACGTTAATGATGTGACGCTTTCCCTCGTTCGCAATGGCCTTGATGGTTGACGTCTTGCCCACACCCGGTGGACCGTGGAACATGAAGCCCAATGTGTAGGGGATGCCCTTCTGGTCATACCAATCACGCCGGTTCAGAAAGAAGTTCACTCGGTCGCGCACCTGGTCACGCTCCTCGAAGAACACATTCTTAAAGGTCCGGTTCGTCGTGAACTTGGCCTTTGAGTAGACCAGGTGGGAGGTCGGGAGTGGATTCTGAACACCCTTGCTCTTGGTCTGAATCATCTGGTCGAAGTAGTAGCGGTGAGTGCCCAGCTTGTTCGCCATTCGACGCTCGTAGTCTGCATTGCACGTATCGACAAAGGACTGAAGGTGTTGGACATCATGATCGTAGCAATAGAGCTTAAACTTGACCATCTCCAGCTGTCCATCCGTAATCTTCATCTCCTGGAGTTCGAAATACACGTCCGCCTCTAGGCAGACAGGGTCATACTCGTTGGGTAGGTAATCATGTTGCGAAACAGCCAATAGACTCCGCATGGCTGGAAGCGTAGTCACGTACTGAACCACCGCATCCATTCGGGACGCATAGATTCCCTGAACGGGCTGACCTCCACGATTCTGTGCAGTCACCACTCCACGCTCACAGGTGATAGATGCGCGAGGTGTCTTAACAATCGACTGTGGAACCGCTGGTCGCCCACGACGGGGACAGAACATCGCGGACGCCCATGCAGACCATGTGGGATAGGTCCGGACAGCCAAATCAAATCCATTGAGAGCCATCATGTTTAACATCGGATTCTTACCGGCGCCAATCTGAAGCGTCATCTGCGCCTTCAGAAGGTCATTAACTGCCTGCATGGTTGTTTACCCAAAGGTCTGTGTAATACACTTGTCTAGGGTCGCTCCCGTCTGGTGAACGGGCTTCGTGCGCCGCAAACGCAGTTCCTTCGAGGCCTTCTCAACCGTATCCTGCGACAGAGTGACGTAGCGCTTCACATCACGCACAGGGCCCTGAACATTCATAGTTGGAACATGAAGGCGAATGGGTGGGAGAACTACGGACACCAGGTCATCGGATGCCGCCAGATATTCGCGATATTGCTCGATATCCAGAGGGCCTCCGAACATTCGAAGCACGGTGCGGGGCGGTGCGGGCGTCAACTCCTTCTTCGTGTAGATGGTGCGATACATGTCTGCAAGCAGGCAATGACGAGTCCACCTCACCGTGTCTGAATGATGGGTGTCTGCATAGAGATACGCAAGTCCACACTCGGGGGAACAAAAGTGTCCCTCGCACGTATATATGTTCTCATATGCATCATAGCTGATGGGAAGAACACATGCCTTCCAGTTGAAGCCAGAGCAGCACCAGAAACAGGCGGCGGAGTTGTAAGATGGGGACTTGACTCGCGTCAGAATCTCCTTCATAGTATCGGTATTGAACCGCTCGCTGACGCGGGACGTTTCAACGGCCGAGAGAATATCGGAATAGGACGTAGACCCCGGCTCTTGCGGAACCGGCGTGTTCTCCTCAACGGGGAGGCGCAATGAAAACACCACAGGTGCTTCTTGAATTTGTTTGCGGGGCATTTATTGTTGTTGGTGAAGGGTGTTTAAGTGCGTGCTAATTGTGCTTCGACATTCGAGAGGCGAGCGGACAACGTATTAATCGTTTCGGTCATCTCCTGAAACGCCTTGACGAGCATTGCAAGAACCGGCCTGTCCGAGAATCCACGATACCTTGGTTTGTCCGTGAGAACGAGATTACCCTGTGAATCTACTACTGGCTTTCCGTTGTTGTCTAGCTTCCATTCGTATTCATATTTCTTTCCGTCCACTGCTTCCGGAATCACGGTTTCAACGTCTTGTGCGATAAATCCCATCTGTACGTTCGATGGGTCGGATAACCACATATACCTGGCCGGTTTAAGTGCCATAATCGCAGATGTCGCATTGTCCTGTACATATTCGATATTAGTCTTGAGTCGTTTATCGGACGAACTCGAAACTTGTCCACCGCTACCCGTGATCGAAAGCGTTCCTGCGGTATAAATTGGAAAAAAGGCTCGGCCGTCGGCGTCGAGGCGAAATCTCTCGTACATAACGCCACCATTCTGTGTAGCAAAAGACAGTCCTCCTAGGTATGCAGAGGTTGTATCCGCGTATCCCATGATCCTTCCAAATGTCTGGAGCAACTCACCGCTTCCATAATCGTGAGCTCGACCGCCCAATGTAATATATCCACCCGTGTTCTGCGTAAAGGCGGTCGTAGAGAAAACGCCCAGTGACCCCCCGCCCGGTGTAGTGGCTGCTTTATCTGCGCCAGGTCCAAAAAAACCTCCCGCAGACGGGGCGGTCGAGTAAAAGTTCGTAGTCCCGTTCGCCGATTGGTCGCCGCCCACAAAGTAAGACGAATGGACTGTTCCGCTCACGTCCAACTTATACGTAGACCCAGGCGATGCAGTTCCGATCCCCACATTGCCGTTCGAATCGAAGCGTGCCCACTCAGCACCAGCGTTCATGGTCGTGAAAATTAATGGTGCAGCCGTACTTGTTGAGAAATTTGCACCAGATTGTATGTAGTTATTGCCTCCCGCATTTGTAAGTCTGATCCCACCGCTTGTCCCAGTCGTAACATTCGATCCAATCAACACCGCTGCTCCCGCATTCAGCTGTGTTGCATAGATATTGCTAACCGGACGAGCAGACTCACCGATTGAAGTAATCGCTGCAGATGCAGTGTTTGAAATGGTCGTCACACCAGACAGAGCACCACCCATACCGAGAGTCGTCACACCGGAGATCGCGCCAGCTAATGTGAGGGATGATCCAGTGATCGTACCTACCGTGATATTCGGTGTACCCGACAAGCCGGTTGCGTTACCTGTTAATGCACCAGTGAACGTGGTTGCATAGATATTGGTAACCGGACGAGCAGACTCACCGATTGAAGTAATCGCTGCAGATGCAGTGTTTGAAATGGTCGTCACACCAGACAGAGCACCACCCATACCGAGAGTCGTCACACCGGAGATCGCGCCAGCTAATGTGAGGGATGATCCAGTGATCGTACCCACTGTAATAGCTGGTGTACCTGTTAATCCGCCTGCAGTCGTTGCAGTGGCTGCGTTACCGGTTGTGTTTTGATTCCAAGTCGGAACAGTTCCTGTTAATCCCGAATATGCTACGTTTGTCGCGGTATCTGCATTACCCGTTAATGCGCCAGTGAAATTCGACGCAACAACCTGTTTCCACCTAGTACCAGTTATTCCCAGGTTATATGTATCGGTTGCAGATGGATTATGAGTTCCCGAAGTGATACCATTAGTACTCAATCCAAGTGCACCCGATGATGTGATCGCACCGCAGCTAATTGTACCGGCACTTATAGAATAGCCAGTGCCGTTTCCTGCACCAACAGTCATTGTTGTTACATTTGTACCCGTTGTAGCCGTCACATTGAATGTGTTTGCCCCGTTGTTAATTGAGGGTGCCGTGATGGCTCCGCAACTCAACGTTCCCACTCCCGAAACGTTTTGATTCGTCAGGCCGATGCTAATGCCGTTAATGGTTGAACTGCTCGGACCCGTGAATCCTCCCCCCGCCGTGACGAAGTTCGTTGCTGAAAACGATGGACCCGTGAAACCAGCCGAAGTGGCGATCGCGCCACTCGCGTTGAGTGTCGTGACTCCTGATACAGCGCCGTTGTTCAGTGTTACACCGGATACCCTGCTCGATGACGTCGAGTCGGTGTTGATCGACGGACCGGTGAAACCAGCCGAAGTGGCGATCGCGCCACTCGCGTTGAGTGTCGTGACTCCTGATACAGCGCCGTTATTCAACGTCACGCCTCCGATACTATTTGAGGTTCCAGATGTAGTGATGTTTGCACCAGCACCTAGACTCAATGTAGTTCCGTTAAGCGTAAACAGTGGGTATGCGGTAAGATGTGTTGAATCACCTCCTGTCGTGACCAGCTGATTCGTTGTTGCGTAGTTAGTCACCTGCATCAGGCCCTGTACACCCTGTAGGCCCTGTTGTCCAACCGGACCTGTTGGCCCCTGCAGGCCTTGCACACCCTGATACCCCTGTACACCCTGTGGCCCACCGTAGGGGTTATATACACTCACCTGCTGTGATTGAAACTGTGCAGATGCACCGGTCTGGCCTGCACCGGCATATGCGGTCACGATGCAGTAATATGACGCACCTGTAACAGTGTTCGTATATGTATCGGATAGCTGAGAAGATGTATAATTGATCGGTCCCTTCACAATCGCTGTGACGCCCCAGATGATTGAATAAAGGGTCACTGAAAAAGATAACGCCGATGGACTAGACCCAAGTGTCCATGAGTAGGTAATTACGTAACTACCTGGTCCACCGCTTTGTAACGTTGTCGCCACTACATTGGCTGGCGCACTCATCTTACTTTCTCAAAACGAAAAGAAGCCCGACCAGCCTACCACACATCACGCACGATGGACCTCACCAACTACCAACGCAAGACGCACCGCGAGCACATTCTCTCTCTTCCAGACACCTACATCGGCAGCATCGAAACAGCAACTGAAGAGGTGTTTGTTCGCGATGGAGACAACTTCAAGGCCGCAACGATTCCCGTCAATCCTGGATTCTACAAGCTGGTCGATGAACTGCTGGTGAACGCTCACGACCAAGTGATCCGTCTGCGTCAGAAGGCGGCGACAGCTCCCAAAGGAGCTGTGGACCCGGTGAAGAACATCACAATCAACTGCGACGCAGAGAGATTCAACATCATGAACGACGGCGAGCCCATTGACGTCGCGGAACACCCGGAACACAAGGTCTGGATTCCCCAGATGATCTTCGGAGAACTGCTGACGTCAGCCAACTACAACAAGGACGAGAAGAAGCTAGTGGGCGGTAAGAACGGTTATGGAGTCAAGCTGGTCAACATCTTCGCGAAGGAGATGGCGGTGGAGGTCATCGACCAGGCACGCGGCCTCGCCTACTCACAGGTCTTCAAGAAGAACATGACGGAGATTGAGAAGCCAACCATCAAGAAGAGCAAGCACAAGTCGCAGGTCTACGTCGGGTGGTGGCCAGACTTTGCGCGATTCGGAATGACGAGCATCACAGAGGACATGCAGCACCTGATCGAACGCCGTGTCTACGATCTGGCGATGACTCTAGGCAAGGAGGTCAAGGTAAGTTGGAACGGTACGCCAGTCAAGTGTAAGAACCTAACTGAGTATGCGAAGGCGTTCGGCTGCGATCCCGTAGTCTACGAGTCACCGAATGAGCGGTGGCATATTGCAGTGGCCGATACCCCGACAGATAAGCAGTTCAGTATGTCCTTCGTCAACGGCATCTGGACCTCGAAGGGAGGTACGCATGTGGACGCTGTGTTCTCACAGGTCGTGAATCACGTGGTGGAGTACTTGGAAACGAAGAAGAAGATCAAGGTCAAGCCTGGTTTGGTACGCGACAACCTGGCGGTGTTCGTGACGGCCATGATTGAGAACCCGAGCTTCACGAGCCAGACGAAGGAAACGCTGACGACCAAGCAGTCTGCGTTCGGAAGCTCCCCGAAGTTGAGCGAGGATACGCTGAAGAAGATCGTGAGCAAGTTGAGCCTGGTCACCACGATCATAGAGGCGCAGTCTGCGAAGGATGCGAAGGACAACTCCAAGACAGACGGTAAGAAGCAGAGCAGGATCACGGGCATTCCGAAGCTGGATGATGCCGTGCTGGCGGGCACGAAGGATTCGGCCAAGTGTACGCTGATCCTTACCGAGGGAGATTCAGCAAAGGCGATGGCTCTGTCGGGTCTGAGTCAAGAGCAGCGCAAGACGTTCGGTGTTTACCCGCTCAAGGGCAAGGTGCTGAACGTGAAGGACACGAGTGATTCCAAGGTCGAGCAGACGAAGGAGATCGCAGAGCTCAAGAAGATCATCGGTCTGACGTCAGGCAAGAAGTATACCAGTGTAGCAGATCTGCGCTACGGGTCGATCATGATCATGACCGATCAAGATCTGGACGGCAGCCACATCCGCGGTCTGCTAATCAACCTGTTCCACGAGCTGTGGCACGAGCTAATTGCGATTCCCGGATTCTTGACCTACATGGCGACTCCGATCGTGAAGGCGACGAGGGCACGCGGAGGAGCCAAGGGCGACGTGGATACGAAGGTGTTCTACTCACAGTACGAGTATGAGCAGTGGAGGAAGGACAACTCGACCTGGAAGGTCAAGTATTACAAGGGACTGGGTACGTCGACGCGCGACGAGGCCAAGGACTACTTCGCAAAGGTTAATGCAGTGAAGTTTGACTACACCCCAGAGTCGGATCCGGCGATTGATCTGGCGTTCAACAAGCAGCGTGCGGATGACCGTAAGACCTGGCTCAAGTCCTACGATCACACGGCGTTGATTCCCGCAGGCAACAAGGTCAAGTATGACGAGTTCGTACACAAGGACCTCATTCACTTCAGCTACTACAATCTGGAGCGATCCATCCCGTCGATCATGGACGGACTGAAGACGTCGCAGCGCAAGATCCTCTATGCTGCCTTCAAGCGAAACCTGACCCAGGAGATTCGCGTTGCTCAGTTTGCAGGCTACGTGTCGGAGCACACGGGCTACCACCACGGTGAGGCCTCGCTGAACGAAACCATTGTCGGCATGGCACAGGACTTCATGGGAGCCAACAACATCCCGTGGCTGGTTCCGCAGGGACAGTTCGGGACGCGCATTCAAGGCGGCAAGGATGCGGCTTCTCCCCGTTATATTCACACCTACCTGCAGCCGAATGTTCGCAAGCTGCTGCCGCCGGATGACTTTGATGTGCTGAAGTACCGTGACGATGATGGACTGCCCGTTGAGCCAGAGTGGTATGCACCGGTGCTACCGATGCTTCTGGTCAACGGTTCCCGAGGTATCGGCACTGGGTATTCGACGTACATTCCGCCCTGCGATCCAAAGGTGATCAAGCACATGTTGATCCGGAAGATCCGGGCAGGGCATCCATTGAACTCTACAAAGCTCGTACCGTACTTCGAGGGCTTCAAGGGCACGTATACGGAGGAGGGTGTGGTGGGTGTATTCAAGAAGGAGAAGGACGACTTCGTGGTGACGGAGCTCCCACCGGGCACGTGGACTGCGGACTACCGCGAGTGGCTGGAGAAGGAGCTGGCCGAGGGACGCATCAAGGATTTCAGTGATACGTCGACGGATCGCGACATCTGCATTCGGATCAAGGGTATTGAGGAGGCAGTCCTGGTCAAGTCGCTAACCACGAAGATCAAGACCACGAACATGCATGCCTTCAATGCGAAGGGTGTGATTACCAAGTATGATACTCTGAACGACATCCTCAATGAGTTCTGGAGTGTGCGCCTCAATCTGTATGAAACGCGCCGGCTCCATCAGATTGAAAAGCTGGAGAAGGAGGTTCCGTATCATGAGGATATCGTTCGCTTCATCGAGGGACAATGCATGGACAAACCTGTTCCTGATCTGCGCCGCAAGACGAAGACGGAATGTGAGGCTCTGTTGACGGAGCACAAGTACACTCACCATGCAGAGATTCTGCGTCTGCCGGTATCTTCGTTCACAGCGGAGGTTATGGCCAAGCATCGCGCGGATCGCGAGAATGTGCTGAGCCGTCTGGAGCTGTTGCGCCGTACAACGGCTGAGGCGCTGTGGCTTGCTGATTTAGAGTCGTTGTAAACAACAAGAGTATGGACTATAACCAGATCCTGCGTCAAATGGACAAGGCATCGACCGGGTCCTATTCATTCGAACCCCCTGCAGCACCCGTTACGGCACGAGCGGGTGTACAGTTCCAAGGTGATATTCGATTTGCAGGACCCGATATTGGGTCGCGCAACGACGCAAATGCAGTCCAGGCGACACCAAAGACAACGCCAGTTAAGCATTACGTGGTCATCGACACATCACAGCGTAACTGGGTTCTACAGCCCAATCCATACAGTAACCTTATCTATAGTTTCGGAATGACCTCTCTCAATGGATATTCGCCACCCGTGTACTCGAACAATCCATTCGTACCTACGTTCGGAACAGACTCAAACGGGGTCCTGAATACCCAACCCGGAAAGCCAAACACATCTGGATGGCGCCTCCCAGCCACAGGTACCTCAGCTTATGTCGACTACCCAGCCTATAACTCATCTCTCCCTAAGGGAAACTTTTTAGCATACGACACAGGGTATACCGTCAATCCGTCTGGCCTTGGGTTCGGCAGTGTCTTTCTCCCGTCGAACGTTCAGTCAATCCGCCTCGTCCGTGCGCTTCTTCCACAGCGTCAATTTTTGGGCGTTCCGATCCTCGTCAATTCGAATGCAACCGCATACGATCTCAGTAACTTCGGCCCTACTGGACCAGTGCAGTCAAACCTGGTGAACACTCCGCACTCGACCTTCGCAACCTACCCATATCTGCTCTTCAATCTGAACGAGTATTATGGAAAGTACGTGGGCGGTAACGAGGCGATGCGTAGGGCGTTTTCAGTGATGACGCAGAAGACCCGTACTCAGAATAGTTTCGCATCGGCTGCATTGGGTGTTCAGCATTATGACTACGAACCGTGGAATGAGGAGGCACTGGTTCTTCAAAGTCCGATTACGAATCTCAATCAATTGAAAATCACAATCACAGACCCAATCGGGAATCCGTTCACACACAACGATGGCCTGAACATCACGCTTATTCAAACCGATTCAAATGGCTTGTTCCTAAAATGTATCACGGGTACGAACCAGTATTTCAGCAGTAACGACCTACGTATAGGCGATCGCGTTGTCTTCGATCCTGTTACGCTGTCTAATATCGTCAAATCTCCATTGTATTCCGATAACATAGACAAGGTTTCCTTTGCAACTGCGCTTGCTACCTCCTCGTTCCCCGTGCTTCAGCTACTTGACTACGTAAAGGATAACACGGGTCAGTATGTTGCTCGTAGTTCTAACAGCACTACAAACACCTTGCGCCAATCATCCTATGTAGCCTCATTCAACGGGTTTATGATTCCGAATTTCTTGACGACGAGTCTGGACGGTAGTGTGACGCAAACCTATCCGAATGCGCCCGATGCAGTCATTTATTCGATCTTCTCCTTCCCCATTCAATACAATTTCAATCCAACTCAATTCTCTTCAAATCTCCCGTTCATGAACACATCACTCCAACCGACCTATACACTTGAGTTGACGTGTCTTGAACCCGATACCGCTTCTCTCGGCGGACACATTACGCAGTGACGTAGTAATTTCCTCCCTCTACACAAATGTCGTCACTGGTGCAATACTGGGTCAACAGTCTGGCCGACTTTTACACTGGGACAGCCATCCCCGATGCCCCGAAGCATACTGGACGTCTTCCGCTGTCGGACAGCGAGGAGAAGCTCCCGATTCCACGCGGGACACTGTACAATGATGACGAGCCGAAGATGATTCCTGGGCTTATCCAGGAGCAGATTCAGTATCGCCACAACAATACGCCGCTGAACACGCTGTTCTTCAGCCAGAGCAACATGGACAACCTCCAGCAGAAGATCCACGATGCGGTTCTGGAGATGAGCAAGGGTGAGCACAACCTCAGTCGTCAGAGCGAGGCGGACCTGATGCTCATCATGCGCAGCTACTACCTTCAGTATGCCGAGAACAACCCCGATGAGGTGGCTCGCGAGTTGGACCAGCTGAACCAGCGTGTTGTCGCATTTGCATCGAACCGTATCATGGTGGAGATTGTGGCCTACAAGCGCTACCGCAAGGACATCCTCGATTTCCCTGAGCCGATTGCACGTCCTGTGGACATGCACATCTTCGGAACGCGGACAGGTGAGCTGAAGAGCTTCTTCTGAGGGAGTAATGATCCGCTACGGCGACCGTGTATTCCTCCATGAAGGGTCAAAGTGGTTTCTTTGGGAACCTTCGTGGAAGCTCTATCGCCCCATCGACGGCCTGCGCTGGACAGGCACCGAACTACGACTCGATGACCGCGCCTACTGCACGGACCCCCTGGACGACTTATATGGGTTTGGTACAGAGCGAATGTACAATCGATGCTTCAACCTCAGTCAGAACTTCTCTGATGTAGAAAACGCCAAGCCTGTTCCCTTTCTGACCATTGGAACGCCAGAATGGTTCCGTGACCGCCCACTGGCTCTCACGCCCTGTGCCCCACGGGATGTCGAATCCTGGAAGCGGCTTAACTTCAAGCGCCGCACCTGTCGCAAACACCTGCGTCAAACATTTACGAAACGGAACACGAAGTAACATAATGCGAGTGAATTTTATCAGCAGCTTCGGAAAGACTACAGGCGTTTCACAGGACGTCTCTATTCTTCACGGATTAGTCGCGCATGTGCTGGACAAGGATGCGAAAGTTCGGCATATCCCGCACCGGTTTCCTCAGTGTCCACAGGCCGAGGTCAACTTCTTCATTGAGGTCATCAACCCTTCGCTGTTTGCCTATGCAGGTAAGAACATCTGGGTCCCCAATCCCGAGTGGACCTATCAGACCTGGGAGCCGTATGCACGCATGGTTGACGAGATTTGGGTGAAGACACGTGAGGCAGAGGCGTTGTTCGCAAAGTGGGTGCCGGAGAAGGTGAAGTATATCGGTTGGACTTCGATCGATAAGGAGTATCCAACGCTGGGAAGCAAGGACCCGAACCGCGGCATTGTGCCCGTGGGTAAGAACGTGTGGCGTCACCCCAAGCCCATCTTTCAGGCGTATACTCGCATTCTGAACCAGAAGCCTGATGTCTTTGCTCGTCTTCCGCATCTGACCATCATCCACTCGCCTGACCACGTTCCTCTTGCGGAGCTTCCGGATGAGCTGAAGTCCAAGATTACCGTGCGTGGGGAGGTCGTGTCTGATGAGGAGCTCAAGGCACTGTTCCACACTTGTGGACTGGTGGTCTGTACCTCTGCTGCCGAGGGGTTTGGTCATGCAGTGAATGAGGCTCTGTCTGCCGGATGTATCCCTATTTTGAGCCCCATCCAGCCATTCCGTGAGATGGTGAAGAATGCGCTATGGGTGTCGAATGCGAAGGTAATGGCTCATCCGCAGTGTATGGGCGTGCTTGAGGATGTGGACGTCGATTCGCTTGCTGATGCGTTCATCGATTACACCAAGCTAACCGCAGATGAACATCGGTCCATGACGATGGATAGCCGCGAGTCGTATGAGGAGAGGCATGAAACGTTTGTAAAGGCATTGTTGTCGCGCCTCGATTCCCTCTTCCGAAACATTCAGCCCTATTCGCTCGAGGAGAAGCTTCCAAAGGAGGCGGACCTTCCCCCGGTGTCGATTATCACCTTGACTCGTGACCGTCGGTCATTCATTCCTCTGGCGAAGTATTGCTTTCTAGCACAGACCTATCCCGAGCATCTGCTTGAGTGGGTCATCGTTGATGACGGCAAGGACCCTATCAAGGACTTAGTTTCCGACCTTCCGAATGTGACCTATGTATTAGTCGATGAGCCGATGACCATTGGTGCGAAGAGGAACCTTGGGATCTCTCGTGCGAAGCATGATGTCCTTGTGATGATGGACGACGACGATGTCTACCCCAACAACTCAGTGTTGACTCGTGTCGCACACCTTCTGGCCGAGCCGCGCAAGGAGTGCCTTTTCTCGACTATACTTCCGTGTTACGAGATTCACGAAACGAAGTCTTTCATGAATGTTCCACCGATCACGCTACCGATGTCGCAGCGTGTGTCTGAGGCGACGATGTGTTTGACTCGGAAGTTCTGGAACGATCGTCCGTTCCCTGATATTCAGGTGGCTGAGGGTGACGCATTCCTTCACGGTCGTGAAGACATGTGTCGGGAGTTATCTCCCCAAGATGTGATTGTGAGTTTGTGCCACCGCAAGACCACGTCAAGCCGTAAGCCTCCTGCGATGGAGGCGAATGGCTCTCATTATGGATTCTCCGATGAACTGTTTACGTTGATTTCAGAGATTGCCCTGTGCATCTAAGATGATCCTGGATCACGGTTTGCGAATGGATAGTTGCCTACACCGGAGAATGGATTCCCACCGGTCAGTCACCAGAACTTGCGGAAGACGCTACGACGACGGCTGCTGCCGCCAACAGGGGCTGCTACTTCCGCACCCTCGACGTGGGACTGGCCTTCGAGGTAGCCGCCACGAATGAGGCGGGCCTTCTTCGCGCGAGCACGCAGAGTCGACTTCTTGCCTGACGTCTTGAGTCCAGCCTTCTTGAGCAGCTTCTTCAGAGTCTTCGCCTTCACACCGCGACGACCGCCCGTCACGGGTCCAGGGTATGCGGCTGTTCCCGCGGGGACACGGTTTCCGGCTAAATCAAGCTGTTCGTTTCCGGGCATTTTATTCTTACGCGAGGAAAACTTACGTCTAGAGTGCCTTCGCCCCCATATCTGTCGGGACCATGCCGCCGCGAACCAGGTGGGCCTTCTTCGCACGGGCACGCAGGGTCGACTTCTTGCCCGACGTCTTGAGCCCTGCCTTCTTGAGCAGCTTCTTCAGAGTCTTCGCCTTAAGGCCGCCGCCCGTGAGCGAACCGGGACCAGCAGCCGGGGACTGCAGGTTGTCGGCGCTGATCAGCAGCCCACCTCCGCGGATGAGGTGGGCCGACTTTGCGCGCGCCTTGAGCGTCGACTTCTTACCAGACGCCTTGAGTCCTGCCTTCTTCAGCATACGCTTGAGAGTCTTTGCCTTGAGTCCGTACATTTTACTTTTACCGCAGAAGAAATGTCTATCGGCGGCGTCCACCGAGAGGTGACGCTGTTTCAGCCACGCCACCTCCGCGGATGAGGTGGGCCTTGCGAGCACGAGCACGCAGGGTCGACTTCTTGCCGGTCGTCTTGAGCCCCGCCTTCTTCAGCACGCGCTTGAGGGTCTTCGCCTTGAAGGCCTTACCCTTCGGCAGGCGCATCGTGCGATGACGGCGGCCAGCCACCTTCGTCTCCTCCTGCTTCTCCTGCTCCGGAGTCTCCGCTGCCTCATGCTGCTTCTCCTCCTCCGACGAAGAATCCTCACCAAAAGCACCACCGCGACGACGATAACGAGCCATTTTATTAATCACGCAACACAAAAGTATTATGCCGAGCAAGTAACGCACGCCGAAGGCTCAACAGTGAACTGCTGGGCCTTTGCCGCTGCCTTCGTGCGTAGGTAATAACAACCCGTCTTCAGACCCTGCTTCCATGCGTAGAAATGCATGCTCGACAGCTTCGAATAGGTGGGGTCGGCCATGAACAGATTCAGGGACTGTGACTGACAGATGAACGGTGCGCGATCGCGAGCCATATTGATCAGCGTCTTCATGGGAATCTCCCATGACGTCTTGTAGAGCTCACGTAACTCACCGGGTAGTTCGAGCATACCGGAGATTGAGCCATTGTTCGCAATGATTCCAGTGCGAATCTCCGACGTCCACAAACCACGAGCCACGAGGTCCTCGACGAGATACTTGTTGATCACGATGAATTCGCCTGCGAGCACGCGGCGAGAATACAGGTTGGAGGTGAACGGCTCGAAACACTCGTTGTTACCGAGGATCTGTGACGTGGACGCAGTGGGCATCGGCGCGACAAGCAGGGAATTGCGCATACCCGACGCACACAACCGACGCAGACGATCCCAGTCCAGGTATTTTGTTCTGGGCGTTTCGTTCCAGAGATCGAACTGCATCTTGTGCTGACTCATCGGAGATCCGGGGAACGACGGGTATTCAAGCGCATTGTCCAGTCCCATACTGCGCCATCCATCAGTGGATGCGCCAAGCATACTCGTTGTGGCCGCAGCAAAGTAGATGTTCTCAAAGATCTCGCGGTTCAGGTTCGCTGCGGCATCTGAGGACCACGACAGGCGCATCATCGCAAACACGTCGGCCAGACCTTGCACTCCGATTCCGATGGGGCGGTGTCGGAGATTTGATCGCTTGCACTTGTCTGTGGGGTAATACGTCTTGTCGATGACAACATCGAGATTGCGCGCCAGAATCGCGGTGTAGGATCGGAGCTTCTCGAAGTTGAACTTGCCGTTCTCGACGAAACGGGGAAGAGCGAGGGATCCAAGGTTGCAGACTGCCGTCTCATCGGCGCTGGTGTACTCGATGATTTCCGTGCAGTTCCCTGTGAGGATACCGTTAAAGACTCCGGCGTGATTGATGGGTTCATTAAAGCAATATGTAGCATCGCGGCGGTTGCGGTTGACCACTTGTACAACGCTAACAAACTGTTCTGCACAACGCTGCGGCTTGCGAGCAGTCCACTTGAGGCGGTGAGTCTTGAATCCGAGCGTGGATAGATGATAAAGACCGGTGGAAGACACAAGAAGGCGCCAGAGGGGCTTGCAGTCAAACTCAGTATATCCACCGCGTCCGTCTGGAAGCATCGTCTTTCGCTCGGGGAACGACTGAGACAGCTTTGAATATACGCCAAGTGTTACAAGCATAGACTGGACGTTCTTCAGGAACTCGTAGTCGATTGATGCAACCTGAATGCTCTCGTTATCGCCATTGCGGCAGATTGCGCCATCTGCATCAAGGTATCCAGCCAGCCATTCAAGTCGGCATCGGATAGACGTGTTTGTGGGGACAGCGAATTTTTGGGCAAGATCAAGTGGAAGCATTGCATTCAGTCGTCCAGTCGCGTCCTCGAGTCCAGACATTGTACGGATTGAAAGATGATGTACAAGATTCTTCTTCTCACCGTATAGAGATACCATAGGACGACCTCCCGAATATGTACCATCTCCGCAGAAGAAGCCATGTGTATATGCATGCGCAAAGTCTGGGTTAGTAGATTCGGTGACGGTAGGAAGTCCAGACTTCTTCAACTTCATCCCAGCCTTGAGGTCCCCAGCATCAACACGAACCGCATCAGCAAGAGAGCGCTTGTCGGTATATCCTTCTGAAATCAGGAACTTGTGATACGGAGTACATGTGAGAACGCGGCCATCGCTCAGCTCAACGTCAATCAACTCTTGGTCAACTCCTGTCTTTTTCACTGTAACATGTGAGAACACGTCACCGTTCCAGACCCGGACGTTCGTTCCACTCAGCGTCGAGATCGGGAACTGACCCTTGTCGGTAAGAATCAATGTTTCTGGGGCGACACACAAATTTGAGGACTTGATGGTTCCGAGGTTCTGTTGGTTGGACTTGGCGTTACACGCATCCTTATACAATAGATACGGTGTTCCCGTTTGAATCTGTGCATCAAGAATCATCTGCCACAGCTTCTTCGCAGGGATCTGCTTCATAAACT
>Ga0209401_1000272_pt1 | contig 35529 bp, 45 predicted proteins | sample M_140807_MF_Meta_FD_187318 | JGI IMG/M metagenome (GOLD analysis project Ga0209401, IMG submission 187318) | Freshwater microbial communities from Lake Montjoie, Canada to study carbon cycling - M_140807_MF_MetaG (SPAdes) (version 2) | ecosystem: Environmental > Aquatic > Freshwater > Lake... | reverse complement strand
GAAGTGGTATTTATAAATTAAATGCGGGCGACAAGATAAAGACTATATTAACTTCCGGTATCGGTGATGTTATAGTTTCATCATTACATAATTTATTTTGCGCGGAGTTGTTAGGATAATTTTATGGCAGACGTAACTATATCTCAATTAAGCTATAGTCTACCTTCAAGCGCAGCATTAATTCCCTTTTCAGATAGCGGCATCACTTACAGTGTTGCGCCTTCAGGAATTTATGCAAGACAAAATAGCTTATTGCTTGTAGGTTCAAATTCACCAACAGGGGGCTTGGATCCACAATTAAGTACAGTTGCAGGTGCACTATCTTCTTATAATGCAATTTTAAGAGGTGGGTGGTTGCTTAACGTAACAGAAAGAGACACTTCGTGGGGTGATTCATCAGCAAGAATAGGGGTTCTTAGAACTGGTGCAGGTTATGGGTGGTGGTTATCTCATAATTTAGATGGATCAGGAGCTATTCATCAAAGTACCCAGGGCGATCGCTTGTTAATTACTTCTGCAGGATATGTAAAAACGCCCTATCAACCTGTATTTAGAGTTAGCATGACAGGCGGTGGCGGAAATCAAGGAAATACAATTATTAAAGTTCCTTTTAACTACGCATTAGTAAATGTAGGCGGTCATTACAGTTTAACAGATAAACAATTTAATGTTCCTGTAGATGGCAATTATCATTTTACAGCAGGTCATATGAATAGTCAAAATAACTCTGGTACTGGTATCTTTGAAATAAGAAAAAATAATGTAAGGCAGTGTTATGTTCATAACAACAATTCACATCCCATGAGCACAAGTTGGAGCATCATATTGCAATGTAATAAAGGTGATTATATCGATATGTGGGCTTCAAACTACCATTTTGGTGGTGCAGCTGAACAAGGTTATGATTACCCCACGTTAATGGGGTATCTGATAGGATAAATAATCATATGCATTACGACCGAATAATACAAGAGAGTTTGAAGAGAACAGCTTTGAAGCGCATTCGCATCAAAGTGGATCCTGCCTTGGTTAATGCCAGCGCTGACTTGACTGGTTTGGATGGATATGAAGGATATGTTTTAGAGGAATGTATGGGTAAGTTAAAGGTACTAGTCCTTACACCGGATATGCCTGTACATGATATACCTGAAGAATTTATTGAAATGTTAGCCACTCAGCATGATATGGATGTATTTGAAGAATTCAAAGCTTTTGCAATAAAAAATTTAATTAAAGATGGATTACCAGAGAATAGCCCTACATTAGAGCAAATTCGTAATTCTGGTTGCCTTAATGATATTGAACAGTATTTAAAACAATCAGGCTTTACCGGTGAAAGGCTAGCTGATATGTATAGAGATTTTATAACTAATGACAACTAATTTCGATAAATTAACAGAAGGTTTTCTCAGTACACTCGGTAAAGGGTTATCTAAGACCGCAGGCGCCGTTCAAAAAGCTTACAATTTACCCGGTCAAGTAGTAGGGGCAGCTAAGAGCGCTGTTATAGGAGGTGATATATCGCCTATCACAGGAAAATTACAAGAGCTAGGAAAAAAAATGCAAGGTAATAACCCTCAGGATTCTACGCAAGATGGCGGTGGTTATAAGGTAGAGCCGTTCAAAGCGAATGATAAGATTAGAATTACCGGTAAATCAATTTCCCAGGATCCAAGAGGCTTGGAGGGTAAGCTATCACAACCTGAGAAATATAATGGTGGTAATTTATATACAGTGAATGTTGCTAATCATCCTAAATTAGGATCTATAAAAATATATGATAACCCGAATTCATCACAGGGTAAATTTAGAGAAACATTTTATTTTGATAAAGCCGGTCAACCTATTCAAGACCCTAAATTTTTCAAAGCAATGTATGTAGGTACAAATCCCAATGCAGCTGGCGGTCAAAAAGAATGGATAGTGTCGGATGACGAATCGGCTTTATTACCTAGAAATACTGCAAAAAGATAATAAATATTTTCATTATGCCATCAAAATCTGAAAAACAAAGAAAATTCTTTGGCGCAGTAATGGGTGCTAAAAAAGGTCAAAAAGGTGTTTCCGGTGCAGCGAAGAAAGCTGCTAAAGATATGCCTGAAAAAGAGATTAAAAAGTTTCTTAAGAAAGAAAATTTCGATGACATGGTTAATGAGATATTAACTGAAATTCTAAAGATTAAGAATGTCAACAAATAAATTCATAATAACTAAAAAAGGATATTATCTACTCGACGAACACGGTCAAGTTATAGTAGACGGTACCGGTAAAGTAATAACGTTTACTGATAAAGACTCAGCTAATTTGTTTCTTAAAGAAAATAAAATTAACGGCTCAATAAAATAACAGTTGATTTTTTCAATCTGTTTGATTAAAATCTTAAGGAATATAAAAAGAAAATTACTGTTAATGCAATCTTATAGTCAGTATAATCAAGACATTATTCTATATAACAATTTCTTTAAAGATATAGATAACGGTTATTTTGTAGATATCGGAGCACATGATGGTGTTAGTTTAAGTAATACAAAGTTTTATGAAGATTTAGGATGGAATGGAGTATGCATAGAACCTCAGCCTGATGTATTTGAAAAATTAATTACAAATAGAAAATGTAAAGCAATAAGAGGAGCTGTATCAGATTTAAAAGTTAAAACAATAGAATTCTGTAAAATAACAGGTTATAGTAGTATGTTAAGTGGTATCATAGAATATTACGATGATAGACATAAAGAAAGAATATTGTCAGAATTACAAAGCCATGATAATAATACAAAAGAAAAAATTGTTGTAGATAATTTTAATTTTAATAATGTTATTGAAGAAACAAATATAAATTTACTTTCTCTAGACACAGAAGGCGGTGAAGAAAAAATTATTAATTCTATTGACTTTAGTCGGTATAAAATCGATATTATTCTTTTTGAAGACAATTACAACGATAGCTATGAAAAATTAGACTCACGTGTAAAATCAATTTATAAGCCGGCTAAATATAGGCTCGGATCTGATATTGTTCTAAAAAGAATTGATTAATACATTCTCTATACTAATATACTAATATGAAATTTGAAAGTACAAAAATTATCGAGCTCGGAAGTTGCGCTTTTAGACAATGGAAAGCTACACACAGTCATTGTAAATTCATACATGGCTATAGATTAGTAGCAAAATTTTGGTTTGGTTGTAAGGAATTAGATGAAAGAAACTGGGTAGTGGATTTTGGAGGTTTAGATGATTTAAAGAATCTCTTACACAAGCAATTTGATCATACATTTTGTGTTGCTGCAGACGACCCTCTACTCGAAGGCTTTAAATCATTACATACCGCCGGTGGGTGCGATTTACGTATTATGGAAGGCGGTGTAGGTATTGAGAAGACAGCAGAATGGTGTTTAAATGCTGCAGATAAATATTGCAGAAATATAACAAATGAAAGATGCTGGGTTGAAAAAGTAGAGGTTTGGGAGCATGAAAAAAACTCCGCTATTGTAACTGCGGTAAATCCTACCATTGTACCGCAAGAATTAACCGACACTGTTGCAACGACTATACAGCCACAGCCTCCTATTAACCATATACATAATTTCATGGCTGACGTAGCGCAAGAAACGGGTATTAATCTTGAAACAGTAATTAAAAATCCCCCTACTAGTCCAGGTCCGAGACCCGTACAGGTGGGTAATAAAGTAACTTCAGGGTTTTCTAATTTATTTGGTGGAACGAGCTGGGGTAAATAATTAAAGCTTAGGCTTAATACTAGCTATTACTTTAACTATAAATTTAAGTAACTTACTTCTTGTAATATCATCTTCTGTAAAATGACATACATGTATACCGTGGCTATTACTATCTTCAGTATCAAATCCATTCATTATTGTTTTAAAGCCTGATTTCTGAATGTCTGACTGCAGCGAATCACCTATTACAAAAAGTTTACAATTTTTTCCAAATCTCGTTAATATAGTTACTAATTCACTGTGTTCTAGATTTTGTGCTTCGTCGACTATAACTACGCTATTTTGAAATGTTGAACCTCGTAAGAAATTTACAGGGATACATTTAAGATAATCACTTTCAAATAACATATTTGTTATTTGCTTTCCAACCAATTCATCACACTTTTCGACCAATGGTATACTCCATGGCTTAAATTTTTCATCCACTTCACCTGGGAGACTACCTAGCTTACGTGTTGCTGATTCTACTATACTTCTTATATAGATAACTTCATCTATACGTTTCTCCTTTAACATAGTCAAAGCAACATATGTTGCGCAATAGGTTTTAGATGACCCCGCGGGTCCATCACAAAAAAGAATATGCGAGCTTTCATCAAACGCTTTGTCGACAAAAGCTTTATGGTGATCGTTAAAGTGAAATTTTTGATCAACTTTAAAATTGAGAAAAATATCGTTTTTAAGAATACCGTTTTCGTCGCGCGCCTGTTGTTTAGCAGCTTTTTTAAGCTGTCTATCCTTTTTAGACATCTAATAATATTTATTCTGGATAACCCAATTTTGTCAATTAAAATAAAATAAAATGAATATAGTGGTAACCGGAGGTCTTGGATTTATTGGGTCGCACTTTATAGAATTATTATTAGAGAAAACGGATTGGTATATAAATTGTTTAGACAATGAAACATATGCAGCTAATCTAGATTTTAAAAAACAAATCTGCAGTAACAAAAGAGTACTGACACATTGTGTTGATATATCGAACTACAAAGAACTAGAATTTTTAAATGATATCGATCTTATTGTTCACTTTGCAGCAGAATCGCATGTAGATAATAGTATTAATGGGCCGCTACCTTTTGTTAATACAAATGTATTAGGCACATTTAATTTGCTTGAGTTTGCTAGAAAAAATAAAGTTAAAAAATTTATTCACGTTAGTACAGATGAAGTTTACGGTGCTATAGAGAAAAATGATTTTGCTCGAGCAGGTTTTACAGAAGACGACATTTTAAAGCCAAGCTCAGTTTACTCTTCTTCAAAAGCTTCATCTGATCTTTTGGTTTATAGTTATTTTAAAACATATAAGCTTAATACATGCATCACTCGATGCTGTAATAATTACGGACCTAGACAAAATAAAGAGAAACTCCTACCGAAAACAATAATTAACGCTTTAACAGAACAGCAAATACCGGTATACGGGCAAGGCGATAATATTAGAGAATGGATATATGTAAAAGATCATTGCGAGGCTGTCTTGAGGGTTGCACAAAATGGAAATGCTGGGGAAACATACAACATCGGTACTGGACATACACTCAGTAACCTTGGATTGATCTATAGAGTTTTATGTATTCTTAATAAAGACGAGAAATTGATTACTTTTGTTAATGATAGAGCAGGGCATGATTTTAAGTATCTTATAAATAGTGACAAGATAAGAAGAGAGTTAAGCTGGGAACACAGTACAAAATTCAATGAAGGATTAGAGCGTACTATTGATTTCTATAAAAACAGTTTATAATAACCAAATGGATAATACTCTGTTCTTAAGCGACGATAAAATATTTTATACTATAGAAGGTGAAGGTGAGTATGTAGGTCGACCATCAGTTTTTATGAGACTCTCTATGTGCAATCTCACATGCAAAGGATTTGCTTCGAATGATTCACCACACGGGTGTGACAGCTTTATTAGTTGGTCTGTAAAAAATAAGCTTACGTTTGATGAGATATTAGACATTATATCAAAAGAAGGTTATTACGAACATCTTAAAGCAGGCGCAATATTTAAGATTACCGGAGGCGAGCCGCTTATTCAACAAAAGCAGTTATTAAATTTTATTGATGCATTTATTGCCAGATTCGCATTTTGCCCTATTATTGATTTTGAAACAAACGGAACAATACTACCTGATGATAGGTGGATTAAAGACTTTAATGCTACATTTACAGTATCTCCTAAATTAACCAATAATGGTGATCCAGAAGAAAAGCGCTACAAGCCAGCAGTTCTGAGATGGCATGTAGAAAACGGGTCAGGGTTTAAATTTGTTGTTAGCACAGAAAGCGATTTTAATGAAGTACAAGAGAAGTATATGAAGAATATGCTTATTAATATACCCTATAATAGAGTATGGCTTATGCCTTGCTGTGGGAGTCGAGATGAGCATACAAAGAAGTCAGCAATGGTTGCCGAAATTTGTAAGAAATATAATCTAAAATTTAGCCCACGATTACAACTTGTAATTTGGGATAAAGCACTTAAAGTATAGTATGAGAATTGCTGTTATAGGCAGTGCATGCCAAGGTAAGACCACCCTTATTAATGACTTCTTAAAAAACTGGCCTGGTTATTCACGATCAAACGAATCATATAGAAAGCTTCTTAAAGAAGAAGAAGTAAAAATTAATAAAGAAGTAAATCAAGACGGGCAATGGAAGATCTTAAATTGTTTAATTGATGATATTCAGCAAACAGAAAAAGGTGATAAGATAATATTTGATCGCTGCCCTCTCGATAATCTTATTTATTCACTCTGGGCTGAGGATAAACAATCTTCTGATATAGATAAAGACTTTATAAAAAAATGCATCCCGTTGGTTCAAGAGAGTATGAAGGCTATCGATATCATTTTATTTCTACCTATTACAAAGGTAGCACCGGTACCAATTGAAGAAAAGAAAAATAGAGAAATTGATTTAGAGTATATAAAGGAAATAGATAACATTTTCAAGGGCATAACATATAATCTAACACGTTCCGGGCAGTGCCCTTTTATGGCTTCAGATGATAGACCACCAATTATTGAAATCTTTGGTAACCCTGAAGAACGTATAGAAATGATTAAATTCTACATCGACGAAAAAGGTGATCTCATTAAAGATGAGAGTAGTGTATTAAACCCTGAAAATATTAATAATATGGAATCTTTATTAAAAGCACAGAAAGACGCGCTTTATGACGAAAAAATAGAGCAAAGATTAAAGAATAGAATTATAAGAGGCCATAAATAATTACATGGCTAAATTTAATGACAAGTATGATGAGCTTTTAGAAAGCTTTAAATTTATTAAAACAGTTAAGAGAGAATTTTACCCAAAAAATTTTAAGCTCTCTGAAGAGTTTGTTAAAGCTTTTAGAAGTGAATATACAAGATTAGTAAAAGAAGGTAATAACCCGAGGAAGGTATTAGCTAGAATTAATAAAGCGTTGTTATTCCACTCTAATTAAAGAAAATAAACAAATCTCCAATAGATTGTAACAGCCGGTGAAGACCCCGGTAAAGGGTAGCCAATACCTAGATCAAAAGTTAAGTTTTGATTACTTACTCCTGTTTTAGCTATGTTAGTTATATATGGTGTAGCGGATAATGGCCCGGTGCTTGTAAGTGTGAAGTGATAGGGGTAAGCAACTGCAGCATTAGGAAGAGGATTATTAGCGCCGAACAAATCGTTAATTGCGCCGCTCTGAATGCTTTCTCCAGCATTAAATTCCACACTACCGTATTTTTCTACAACACGTGCATATAGTGTATTCTGCCATGTAGTGACTGCAGGGATAAAAGTATTAGTAATGTTGAGATAATCATTATCTCTATAATTTACATATGTCGCGCTTGTTACTATACCACCGACAACAGTGAATCTATTATAAAATGAGTTAACTGCATTAAACCCAGCTGTACTATTACAAGCGTAAGCATTTGAGTTAATACCGCTAGAAGCAGATAAAGATCCGAAAAAGCCTTGATTACCTGTAACAGAGCCAATTATAGTTGCGTTGCCGGATGCATCCGTCTTTACAACATTAAAATTCTCAAACGTTATTGTTTGAGTACCGTTTTCAGTTTGAAGTATAACTAAATCAGTACCTACCGCTTCTTGTGTTTGCGGTAAATTACTGATATTTACAAAATTACTATTGATAGTATTAATTGCCATCGTTATTATTTATATTAAAATACAATTATTATATGGGTAAAATAGGTGTTGGTATTGTTACATGTAATAGGCCGAGCTTTTTTTTAAAATGCTTTAAGTCTATACCGAAAGAATATAATATAGTCATAGTCAATGACGGAGCACAGTTTGAAGATTGGGAGAAACTAGTAACTTCGTCAAATATTAAATATATACATAATGAGCAAAATCTAGGTGTAGGTAAGTCAAAGAATGTACTTTTAAGAGAGCTCTTATCACAAGACTGTGATCATATCTTTCTAATAGAAGATGATATAGTGGTTAAAAACCCTAAAGTTTTTGAAAAATATATTGAAGCAAGAAATGTAACAGGTATACAGCATTTTAATTTTGGCTATCACGGGCCAGCAAATCGAGGGATGATATCAAAAGGTACTCCATCACCTAGATTTATAGTCGACTACGGGAAAGTAAGAATAGCCATTAATGCAAATAGCGTTGGCGCTTTTTGTTATTATACAAGAGAAGTATTGCTTAAAGTAGGGCTACTCGATGAGCAATATGTTAATGCTTTTGAACACGTAGATCACGACTACAGAATGTTTCAAGCGGGCTTCTTTACCCCATATTGGAATTTTGCTGATATTGCTGATAGTTGTGATTATTTAGATGAGATAGAATGTTCCGAAAATAGTAGCTCTATAAGACCGAGAAGTGATTGGAAAGATAACATCTCTAAAGGTGTACAAATATTCAAAACAAAACATAATTACTCTCCTGCTTGGGAAAATAGAGTACCAGATAGCTCTGAAAAAGAAGTTAAAGATGTCTTAAAAACAATTTATAAAAAATATGCTAAATGAATATTTCGATTGCGTATATGTTATTAATTTAAAAAGAAGGTCTGATAGACTAAAGCATATTACTAATCAATTTAAAAAAATTGCGACAAATTTTAAGCTTATAGAAGCAGTTGATGGTAGTTTAATACCTACAAATAAAAGAGTAGGTAATGGCTGGAATTATAAAGGCGTTACAGGGTGCGCATATAGTCATAAAAAAGTCTATCAAGATGCTCTTAGTAATAATTTTAACTCTATATTAATAGTAGAAGATGATAATGTCTTTTCTGATAATTTTATAGACGAATTTAATTTTTTTATTCAACAAGTACCCTCGGAATGGGATATACTTTACTTCGGTGGTAATCATCAAGTAAAAAATAAAGCTATTAATGTTAATGTAGAAAAAATATCTCATACGTTAACAACTAATTGTTATGCTATTAAAACAAAACATTTACCCTTTTTAATTCAACATCTTCCAGACAACACTCTAGATCTTGAATACCCTATAGATACGTTACTCACCCTTATCCAACAAAAGAGTGACTGCTACGCTTTTAAGCCTAAAATATGCTGGCAGTTAGAAGATTTTTCAGATATTGAAAATAAAAAGCAACCTATACCGTTTTTAAGAACACATACAGACAAAGCTACCGTTATTATCTCTTCATTCAATCAAAGTAAAAGATTGAAGTTTGCCCTCAGTAGTATTGTTAAGCAAGATTATGATAATTATGAAGTTATAGTAGCAGATGATAATTCAACCGACGATACCATAGAAATGATAAATAAAAATTTTAAAGGAGTAAAAATTTCTCTCAATAAAAAATCTAAAAGTAAAAAGTACACTCTGGCAGATAATTGGAATACTGCAGCTGCTCTAGCTACGGGAAAAAGATTAATCTTTACTAACGGTGATAATTTATTCTCATCAAATTTTATTTCTGCACATATGGATACAAATATGAAATCTGATATTATATTTGGACCCAATGAACGTACGACAGAAGAAATAGTAAATTACTTAGAAAGCAAAAATCATATTGATCTGTTAAAATCAATTAAAATAATAGAGAGAGATCTAAGACATGATGATAGCGCTTATACGTATAATAACACATACAATACATGGTACCCATGGGGTAATAATTTTTCTATTCCTACGGAAATCTTTAATAGCGTAGGTGGGTTCCCGTCTAAAGATGTTTATGGCGGTGAAGAGAAAGAATTGCTAGATAGTGTTGTTCAAAAGCATAAAACATTAATTAAATCTAATAAAAATGCATATACACTACATTTATGGCATCCACAATTTAATAATACTAAAACAGAAAAAAGAGAGGAATATTCCTTATGATTTGTTACCCGCTATTAGGACATAACGGTAGATTTGGTAATCAATTATTTCAAATTGCTGCGACATATTCACATGCTTTAGATTGTAATACAGAAGCGTTATTTCCAACCTGGGAGCATAATGACATTTTTCAAAATGAAATTAAAACGTATACTATACCGCCTAAGATTGAAAATGAATATTCTGAAAAACATTTTTATTTCGACCCTATTCCAAAACTATCTAATTTAGCTATAAAAGGATACTTTCAAACAGAAAAATATTTTATTAATAATAAGCAAAAGATTATTAATTTATTTGCTTTTAAAGACGAGCTAGTAGATAAAATAGTAGCTAAATATAAAGATCTTTTAGATAAAGATCCTGTTGGTGTACAGCTTCGAACATATACACATGGAGCTATTGATCCTAGACACATTCATTGCGATATATTTGAACAAGAAGATTATCTAAAAAACGCATTTAAGCTTTTTGGTAGAGATAGGCTCTATATAGTTATTACAGATAATTATAGTTATACAGAACCTAGACTACCTAAACTTAATAATATAAAGCTTATTAATTCTGATAATTTTTATGAAGATTTTATTTTATTAACCCTATGCACAGATAATATTATTTCTGCATCTTCATTTGGATGGTGGGGCGCTTACCTTAATAAAAATAAAAATAAAAAAATTGTAGCACCAAAGAAATGGTTTAAAATTACAGCAAAAGAAGACCCATGGTATGATTCACGTGACATTGCATGTGATGACTGGATACACCTATGAGCCTCTCAGTTGTTATTCCTTGTTATGAGATGAATGGAAATGGAGCAAAGTTTTTAAGACAACTTTTACAAACTATAGATAGACAGACAATAAAATCCAAAGTTGAAATTATTATCTCTGATGACTCTGCAGGTGATAGTATTTTTAAGGCATGTGAACAGTTTAAAAGATTAAAAATCAAGCATGTAAAAAATGAAAGTAAAATTAAAAACTTTTCAAGCAACTGTAATAACGGTATAAAGAACAGTGAAAACGACTACATCAAACCTATGTGTCAAGATGATTTTTTTGTAAGAGAAGATGCTCTGGAAATATTCTTAAACAACAAGTCTAGCTGGTGCGCTAGCAGGTGCATACATTATAACGAAGAAGAAAAAAAATTTTACAACCCTCTTACACCCTATTATCATGATGATATATTGAGAGGTGTTAATACAATTAGTTCGCCGAGTAGTATAGCTTTTTTACGTGATGGTAATATTTTATTTGATGATAATTTATCCTGGTTTATGGATTGTGAATTTTACTACCGCTTACAACAGCGAGAAAAAATTAGAGTAATACATGAAATTTTAATTGGTAATAGATGTTGGTCTGGGCAGGTAACGAATACTCTTATAACAGATGAGCTAGTTGTAAGGGAGAAAACCTATATAAATAAAAAGTATGAAAAAGCCATTTTCGTTTAGTAATTTTGGGGTCGATAATCACTTTGATTCATTTACAAAACAAGTATGTATTTTTATTGAAGGCATGTGGTTTGAAAAGCCGGAATATACTAATAGTGAATTCAAGGTGTTAGTTAATTGTACAGAGCCTTTGGAAGTCGTCAATCAGTGTTTTGCTTTAGATGATATTGTTAAGAATCAAAAAAAATTCGATTTAATCCTAACTTCGCATGATTATGTTCTAGAGAATTGTAGTAATGCTAAGTTTTTTGTATTTGGTTCAGGGTGGGTACCGCCAATACCCGATGATTACAAAAAAGAGTTTGTACTTTCGTTTTTATGCGGCTCAAAGCAAACATTACCAGGTCATAAGCTTAGACATGTAGTGTTAAATCATTCTGATTATTTTAATAATTGCTTTAAAAAACAATTCTATTATGCTTATAATGCCAGTGATAAAAAAGATACATTATATCCTGCTATGTTTTCAATAATAATAGAAAATACCCAGCATAAAAATTACTTTACTGAAAAAATTGTAGATTGTTTCTTAGCTAAAAGTATACCGCTTTATTGGGGTTGTCCGAATATAAGTGATTTTTTTGATACAGGTGGTATAATAAAATTTACTGATGTAAATGAATTAATTTTAAAGAGCAATATTTTAACTCCAGAAATTTATAATGCTAAACAGGACATAATTGAAAAAAACTTTAATACAGCTATTACCTATAGAGACTTTCATAAACGAGTATCAAATGAAATAAAAGAAGCATTATGTCAAAAATAATTTATCTTACTATCCCTGCACATTGTCAACAAGGAGGCGTTGAGTCCTTATATCAACTTTCTGACGGTCTAGTGAGGGCAGGGTTTGATTGTAAGGTCTTGTACGTAGTTGACGATACTTACGAAATAATAGAAAATGGTCAGCCCGATAAATTTAAACACTATAAGGCTTTTAGTGCTGCAAATATTGATGATAAAGAGGATAATTTAATCATAGTCCCTGAAGTTTGGACACAGGCGTTAAGTAAATTTAAAAAAATAAAAAAATGTATTTGGTGGCTCAGTGTTGATAATAATTTAAACTCCGTAAAAGGTAATTTCTCTGAATGGAATAATAAAAACATTATTCATTTATTCCAAAGCTATTACTCACAACAATACGTAAACTCTAGGGGTTGTACGGGCTTTATGATTAGAGATTATATTAACCCTAAAAATTATAATGATTTAAATTTAGAAAGAAAAAATATTGCATGTTATAACCCACAAAAAGTTTCTAGCTCTACGCAAAATGCTATTAATTTTCTAAAAGAAAAAAACTATGAAGTTCTACCTCTGCAAGGTTTTTCAGCAAAAGAGCTTTTAGAAAAATTTAATGAAATAAAGATTTATTTTGATTTTGGACATCACCCTGGTCGAGACAGACTTCCTCGTGAAGCCGCACTTAACGGTTGCGTAATTGTTACAAATATGAAGGGCAGCGCTGCATATTACGAGGATGTAGCCATTGCCCCTAAATATAAGCAGATTGATTTCAATGGAAGTCTTTTTGAGGATATTATGTCAAACTTTAGCGAACACAAAAAAGCTCAAGAAGACTACATAGCTGAAATAAAGAAAGACGAACAAAACATTGTATCGGACTTAAAAAATATTTTTAGTAGAATCCTTTAAAAAAGATACTACAATTTAATTATGATTATTAAAGATATTAAAGTTTATGACGGTAAATTATTGCATAGCAGATTTGCATATCGCTTTTTTAGAGAAAGAACACTCCCTATTGGTAATATTATCGCTTTTCGTGCTCCAATGAAAGTTGAAGTCGAGGGTATGATAGATTCAGAAGATGTGCTTAATAACGATTACATCTATAGTGACGATGCTATTAATTTTCTCTGGGAAATTCCGTACCTGGATGCTTTCGGTGCAGTTGCCTGGCAGAGACTATTTAACACTCAGATAGCGAATATTTTGAGTACTAAGTATTTGAATACACCTATTGAAGTCGATGGTGATGATCTAATCGTTCATAAAGAGCACAATCAGGGTGGTGTAACACAACCTAAGGGTAAGTGTAGCGTTAGTATTACCTATACTAAAAACGGTATTGCGCTAGGTCATACCGGTATTAATATTAGTGCAGGTAAAAAAGCACCTGCATTTGCGTATTCGACAAATTTAACTAATGAGCAAGCGGATTCTTTCATGAAGGAAGTTGTTGAGTTGTTTTATAGGCTTAATGACGATATCTTTATTGCTACTTCAAAAGTTATTAGTTAATGACAATATTTGATTTTATTTCAGATATCATTTTTTATAAAAAGAAGAACTGCTTAGCTACTGTTGATGATGAATCATCTTTTACGCCTTACTTAGTCAACCGGTGGCTAAGTATGTATTCAACTCAAATTGCAAAGACGTCTAATATACTAAACAAGTACTTGGGTATTTTTGAATCTAAAGCTGAGTTGTATAGTTTGTTCGTTGCTCTTATACCTAAATCACCAAATAAGAAGATTAACTACTTTAAACGCAAGAAGGAAGAGGTAAAAGAAGTTAATCAATCTATACCGCTGTTGGCAAAGACCTACGAATTATCACAACGCGAAATCAGTGATTATTTAAACACGTTGAATTTAAACAAAATATAATTAAATTAACTTATGCCTGCAGATATAGATACACTACCCACACAAAAAAGCGTAATTGATTTATCAGAACTACCAAAGAATTCGTTTAATTCAGTATTTTATGGTTATAATCTTAAAGCACTATTAGATGATATTTTATTAGTTAGATTCGTTGATGAAACAGAAGACGGTACTTCAATTGTAAGAAATGGTATTTTTGTACCTATCAATGTTGATGCTAAAGCGTGGCGTATTGGTGAGGTCATTCTCTGTGGGCCAAATGCAAAACATGTAAAAAAGGGTGACCATGTATGTTTTCCAAACAACTTAGGTATACCTGTAGCAAATATTGAGATTGAAAACTATGGTCCTCTTAAAAAAGGAATCTTTCTTAATGAACAGAGAATTTTTGGTATTTGCTCCGTAAGGAATGATAATGAAAGTGTCGCTGCCTACATTAAAAAATCTTCTCCTAAGCAACGTGGCCGAAATTAAATTTTTAAGAAAGCGCCCTAAAGCAGGAGCTCCTTCTTCACGCCGCATGCTTTGTACGAACTCTCTTCCACTATTAATGAGCCCAGAAGGTCGTGTTGCATTAAACTATAGACGAGCAATTAATAATCCAAAATATAATCCAAGCGCAAAAAATGTTCTTATTACTTGGGATATTTTTATGCAAGATTACCGCTGTATTAACATGGCGGCGTGTGACCTTATAAATGTTATACCTGCAAACAAATCGTTTTGGAAATTTTTTAATCAAAAGTTAGCTCTACTTTCTACCGATCAAAAAGTGAGGTTTATGAACACATGACATCGGTAGAGGAAATAGAAGAAAAAATAAAAGGACTCTTACAACGCAAAGTTATTTTTGCTCTTGAAAATAAAATTCTAAAGAAAGGTAGATTAATTTTATTTTGCGTAAAAGACTTTTTTTGCGTTTTTACTTTAATTTGTGAAGAGAAAAACAATAAAAGAATTATCTACGAGCTTCCTTATCCCTTCAAATTTTTAAAAAATAATGACAAATATATTTTTGACTACACGGTAAAGACGTTTTGTCATAGTAATCCCAGTATTGAAGAAACAGTAAATGATGTTATCCCTGTTAAGCCTTCCAAATTATTTAATAAAAAAATAACTATAACTATAATTTAGATAGTATATAATAGGTTACGTGTTCAGTAAATACCTCCATCATTTTCCACGAGATTATAATCCGAGTAATCAGCAGATAAAATTAATAAAAGGCGTTGAGAAAGCTTTTAATAATGGAAAAAAATTTGTTATATGCTGTGCACCTACAGGTTCAGGTAAAAGCTTTTTAGCAAAAACACTATCCGGGCTCGGCTCTAAACCTACTGATAAATTTGTAGAAAGCATACGCTCTTATTCTGCATATAGACAAGACTTTTCTGGTAACTATATAAATGAAGTTGATTGTATTTCGCAGCCACCATTTGGAACGTTTGCGCTAACTATTACAAAATCTTTACAAGATCAATATTTGCACCTATTTCCAGAAACCAATATCCTAAAAGGTAAGGCAAATTACGCGTGTGATGTAGATCCAAATTTTGATGTCGAAACAGCACCATGTGTTTTGGTACCTAAGATAAAAGAAGAATGCTGGGAGAGCAATCGTTGCCCTTATTATTCTGCGCGTAATAATTCACTACTATCACCGTTTGCTGTTTTAAATTATAAAATGTTTCTAACTCTACCCGGTCATGTTAAAAGAAAGAATTTTATTATTTGCGATGAAGCTTCAGAATTAGAAGATGAATTAGTAAAAAGATTTTCTGCAGAAGTAACTTATGAGAGATTAAAGAATTATGGAATAGAATTTAGAACGTTAATTGCAGATAGTCCAGATAAAGCGAGAACCTGGATAACCGAGCTTATTTTTACTGTGAGTGAAAAGATTAATACACTTATTAATAGAGTAAATAAAAAACAAAGAACACTCTCACAGCCTGAAAAAATAAGACTTCAATACCTTAAAACTCTTCATGGCTCGCTTGTCACTGTACATAATTTATGGAGAGAGTGTGAATATATTATTGATAAAGATGCCAAGCGTGTTGTGCTTACACCGCTACGTGTTAATCGCCTATCACGTTATATCTTCGACTACGCAGAAAATGTTTTACTAATGTCTGCAACTATTATTGATCATAAAAATTTTGCAAAAAATCTAGGTATAGATGATTATGAATATGTAGAGGTAGAAAGCGATTTCGATCCACAAAAGTCACCTATATACGTCTCATCGAAAAATAGTTTAAATTTTAAAAACTTAACTAATACTTTACCGGTAATTTGTGAGCAAATAAAGACGATAACCGATCATCATAAAACAGAAAAAGGTATAATACATACACATTCGCGTGATATAACAAATTTTATTAAAGGTAAGTTATCTAGTAATATAAGATTTCTCTTTAGAGATGATGCTTCAAATAATGAAGCTATCTTAAAAGAGCATTATGAATCAGATTTTCCAACCGTGTTAGTCTCACCGTCTTTAGCTTTTGGTGTCGATTTAAAAGATCATTTAGCGCGATTTCAAATTATTGTAAAATTACCGTTCCCACCTCTTTCATCTAAATATATTAAAAAATTGTTTGATTTAGATAAAGAATGGTATGAGAATAAAATGCTCAATGCATTAGTACAAGCTTGCGGTAGAGCAACTAGGAGCAAAAACGACTTTTCTACCACATATATACTTGACGGTAATGTAGTTAATGTTATAAAACGCGCTAAACATAAGCTTCCAAAGTCTTTTATTGACCGCATTTGTTAATAAATAATATAGTGAAGAACCAAACATTTCACTTTGAGATAAAAGACCTAGTTACACAATTTGTAGCTGCGTTTGATGACATTATAATTAAGAGGTATGATAAAAATAGAGTACCGCAAAACGATGTACAGGTAAGATACGTATACGCTCCAAAGCAAAGAGTGTTATACGATTTGGTTAATAAAGCACAAAATCTTACAGTTCCGGTTGTAGCTATTAATATTAATAGCGTTAGTAGAGACGAATCGCGCGTATTCAATAAACTCGCCGGGTTTTATGTTTCAAGAGGTGCAGGAGAATTAGACACACAAATTAATTCACAGTTTTATAGAACCCCAGTACCTGTAAACATTCAGGTGAATATGTCTGTTATAACAAAATTTCAAACAGATATGGATCAGATTATTTCAAATTTTGTTCCTTATAATAATCCTTATATAATACTTTCCTGGAAAGTACCTTTTACTATCTTACAAAGCACAGTTCCTCAGGAGATAAGAAGTGAAGTTTTATGGGATGGCGGTATTACTCTATCTTACCCCACTGATATTGCGGCAAACGAAAAGTATAGAATTGTAGGTGATACAGCTTTTACTATTAAAGGATGGTTATTCCCATACGTTCAGAACCCAGCAGGCAATATATTTTATATCGATACTAACTTTAGGACTGCGTCAATACTTACATCCTATGAAGAGCTTTCAGGCGATACGTATGTATTTCCTGTTAGCAGCGGCCTTGTTAATGAAGTCGAGTCTTTCACACTATCAGGTAGTTCAGATATTACAAACATATCATGGATTAATACGAACTTTAGTTAAATAAATATAGTATACTATGGCGCAAGATCCAAATAGAGAGAGTACGTTCGGCCGCGATGTAATGAAGTTTATTTCATCTAAGCTTCCTTATCAGTCGCTTAATATAGAAAATAAAATCAATGCACTAAATCCAAAGTATTCAGAATTTTTTGATAAAGGTACAAAAAGAGAAGAAGCATTATCACGTCAATCTGTTTCATCATCACTTACATTTACGGATGATTTATATGCTAATGTAGTTCAAAATAAAGATTATCATAATTTTATGTATGCTAACATTCAACCTGATAAAGGGAGAAGGTTAACAGATTATAGAGTTATGGCAGCTTTTTCTGAAGTTGCAGACGCGTTGGATGAAATATGCGATGAGTTTATTAATAAAGATGATAACGGTGATATAATTAAATTAAAATTTAAAACAGGTCATTTATCAGAAGAACAAAGAGAAAAGCTTAAAAAAGAATTTCAAAAGTATGTAGGGTTTTTTGATTTTGAAAATAAGGGGTGGGAATATTTACGTCAATTATTAGTTGATGCAGAGCTCTATTGGGAGCATATTATACACAAAAAATTTCCAGAAGAAGGTATTCTCGGTGTGGTAGCAATACCTTCAGATTTAATAGATCCAATTTTTGAGAATGTACAAAATCAAATAGTCCGAGGTTTCTTATTACGTAAAAATATTTACGATACCAAGAACCCGGGTAAAGTTGCCAAAGTAGAATTGGTTCCGATGGATAATAATCAGGTAACATATATTAATTCTGGTATTTGGAATGAAACTAAAACAATGCGTCTACCGTTCATTGAAAACGCACGCCGCGCATACAGACAACTTTCACTTATAGAGGATGCAATCGTAATTTATCGCTTAGTTAGAGCACCAGAGCGCTTAGTCTTCAATGTTGATGTAGGTAATATGCCCCCGCCTAAGGCCGAAGCATATTTACGTAAGCTTATGACCAATTATTGGTCGAGACGTACATATGATAACGATCAGGGCGCTACTGTCCAAAAATTTAATCCTCAATCAATGCTAGATAGTTTTTGGTTTGCAAAAAGAGCTGGCAGTACCGGTACAGAGGTAGTACAGCTTCCCGGTGGCCAGAATCTAGGTGAATTAACAGATTTGATGTATTTCGTTCAAAAGCTTTATAAATCACTAAAGGTACCGGTTACCCGTTTAAATGTTGAAGATGTTTTTAAGGATGGCACGGACATACTTCGCGAAGAATTAAAATTTGCTCGCTTTATTATTAGACAGCAGCAGAGGTTTGCGGCTGGGTTAAAGAATGGTTTTGCTACTCATCTTAAGTTAAAAAAGACATGGGAAGAGTATAAGTTAAAAGAAACAGATTTTGAATTATTTTTCAATGTACCTACTAACTTCTATGAATTAAGAGAAAATCAAAAGTTCCAACTTAAAGCTGAGAACTTTAATTCAATTACGCAGAGTGAGTTGGTTTCAAAAACTTTTGCTCAAAAGAAGTATCTTGGGTGGTCTGAAATTGATATTATGGCTAACAGAGAGTTCTTAAGAAAAGATAGAGAGTTATTGTGGGAGTTAGATCAGATTACTAACGGTGGTCCAAACTGGAAAGAGCTAGGAGCTGTGGCACCCGGGCAAGGCGGTGAAGCGGGTGGTGATGCAGGCGGTGGTATGGGTGGCAGTGGTGGATCTGCGCTTCCACCTCAATTTGGTCCAGCTCCAGCTGCTGCAGGTGGGGAAGCGGGTGCGGAAACAGGTGGAGCTGAAGCTGGTGCTGCTGGCGGCGCAGCTGCTCCTGCCGCCCCAGCTGCTTAACTTATAACAGTTGTCAGACATAAATAACTATATGGATTGTACGGAAATTACGCCTATTACAGCGTTCCAGAGCACTAATCTTAATAGTAAGATAGACTCTTTTACTAGACTAGCTGATAGAATCGTAAGGTCTATGGGCGCACCGCTCTTAAACCTAGAAATACATCATGATCAATTGTTTGAAAACATTTCTATAGCTTGCGAAATGTTTGCAAAGTTTGCAGGCTATACAGAAGAAATTTTAGTGTTTGATTCTGACCTTTATAAAACAGGTAAAGGTTTAAAATTAGACGAATTATTTAGCATAACACCTTATTTTAGTAAAACAATAACTCCAACAAAAACAGTTTATTCAGCAATCAATACAATACCAGCTGGTACATTTTCCTCTTCTCCAACACTTTCTAGCACGTATGAAGATGGTATTTTTGTTAACCAACTTCTAACAACCACAGATTACTTAAGTGTAATTAACTTCAATGGCATATACGCAGATTATTTTAAACCATCATCAAATAATCAGGAAAAATTTGTTAATAGTTTTGATTACGATGTGATGGATTATAGAAAAGTTGTCGATGTTATAGATTTTGAAGAAGGTTCAAGCAACGGTGTTAATACACTGTTCACTATTGAACAGACATTAGCGCAACAAACTTATTTTAGTTACGCGATGGGTAATTATGGCTTTGATTTAATTAGTTGGTACGTGCTTAAAGATTGGCTAAAAGTAAGAGAAAAAATGCTTGCTTTAAGAAGAGCTTTACTATTTGATGATAGAACACAATATCTAGTTATGTTCCCACCACCCAGAACACCTGGATCGGGAAGCAGATTTTATGGTGTAATTAATTGTTATGTTGAAAGACCCTTAAGAGATCTAATAAAAGAACCGTGGGTTTATCAATATGCACTTGCTTTAAGTAAAATTGCTATCGGTAATGTGAGAGGTAAGTATACAGGTACCACGATGTTTGGTGGTGGTCAAATAAACTATAATGACTTATTATCTCAAGGTCTTTCAGAAAAAGAAAAGCTTGAACAAAAGCTTTACGAAGGTGCACCTGGCTTTGGCGATGCAGCGCCACCTTCATTCTTTGTAGGATAATGATTCCTTTAAATAACGCGGGTAAGTATAGACAAGGTCTTTTTAGACCTAAAAATTCAAGTAAATATATAGGTAGAACGCCACCGGTTTATAGATCCGGCTGGGAGCTTCGCTTTTTTAGATGGTGTGATGAGAATACAAATGTTTTAGAATGGGCTAGCGAAGCTGTAATAATACCTTATATAAATCCTTTGGATGGTAAAGCGCATAGATATCATACAGATGGTATTATAGCTATAAAAGAAAAAGACGCTATAAGTAAATACATAATTGAAATAAAGCCGTCTGATCAAACAAGACCGCCAATTACGGGAAAAAAGAAAAATAGTACTTTAATTTACGAAAATAAGAGATATATACAGAATATGGCTAAGTGGGAAGCTGCTAAAAAGTGGTGTGACAAAAGAAATTATAGATTTCTTATTTTGACAGAAAAGGAGTTAGGTCTAAGATAAATAGACTTATTAACTATAAATATTAATATGTCGCTTCGCCTACTAGTTGAAACGCCGGCTCCTGAAGAGCAATTTGAATATATTCTAGAAGAAAAAAATTCTAAAGAACCAGGCAAACTGTGCATTCAAGGACCATACATGGTTTGTAATGAAGTTAATAAAAACCAGAGAGTATATGAAAAGACTGATATGGAGCGTGAAGTTAATCGCTATGTAAAAGAAATGGTTAACACACAACGCGCAATGGGTGAACTTAATCACCCAACATCAGCTGAAGTGAATTTAGAGCGTGCATGCCATATAGTTACGAATTTAAAAATGGAAGGTAATTATGTAATAGGTAAGTCACAAGTACTCTCTACACCCATGGGTCAGCTAGTTAGATCTCTTGTTAATGACGGCGTAAAGGTTGGTATGTCTAGCCGTGCATTAGGTAAATTAAATGAAGAGTCTGGTGGTGTTAACCGTGTAACGGATATGCGGTTAATTGCAGTTGACTGTGTTGCAGACCCCTCTTGCCCTAAAGCTTTTGTAAATGGTATATTAGAAAGTAAGCAATACGTTCTAGCACAGGACGGACAGTTAGAAGAAATTTATGATAGATTTGAAAATTCGTTGAAAAAATTACCTACTCGTGAGGTACAATCTTTTCTGAAGGAGCAGATAATATCTTTTTTCAAGTTCTTAAAGACTTCGTAAAATGTAGAAAATTGATATACAACTAAATAAATATTTATATGGCTAAAAAAGCTGACAAAAAGCAAGACAAGAAAAACGACAAAAAGAAGCTTAACGAGCATCAAGAAATAGTTAAGTTTTTAAGTTCAATTTCTCAGAAAAATTATTCTGAGGCTAATAAATATTTACAGAACGTCATCGATTCAAAGCTCAAAGCAAAGATCGGTGAGGCTCTAAAAGAAAAACTTTTTTAATTTATGGAAAACAACATCACAAAGGTATTGAGAGAAGCTACTAAGGATATCCTTACAGAGGATGTTCTTAAGGAAATCGAAGCTGCGTTTGATAGTACAGTTAATGAAAGAGTACAGCTTCACGTAGAAAAAGCTCTTACCGAGCAAGATGCTGATTATTCAAAGAAACTAGAAACTTTAGTAGAAGCAATTGATACTGATCATACCAACAAGCTTAAAAAGGTTGTTGAAGCAGTTGATGCAGATCGTGCAGAAAAACTAAAAACAATTGTCGAAAAATATGAAGCTACCGTTAAAAAAGAAGCTTCGTCATTTAAAGACAGTATGGTAGACAAGGTTAGTAAATACCTTGATATTTACTTGGAAGAAAAACTTCCTTTATCAGATATAAAGGAAGCTGTCAAGAACAAGAGAGCTATTACTGTTCTCGAAGGTCTTCGTACAGAACTTTCTGTTGACATGGCACTCGCTAAAGATAATATCAGAGATGCTATTGTAGATGGAAAGACCAAGATTGATGAAGCTGCAACGCAGCTTGAAGCCGCTAATAAGCAGGTAGAAAAGTTAACCGAGGAAAATCGTAAGATGCTCGCTCAGCTTGTACTAGAAAAGAGATTATCTGATCTAGATGAAGAAAAGAGAACATATATGAAAAAAATGCTCGGCCATAAAACTCCAGAATTTATTAAGGAGAACTTTGACTACACACTCAAATTATTTGAGAAAACTGAAGAAGAACGGCTTACAAATCTTAAAACAGAAGCAGTTGCTGAGTCGATTTCAACAGAAGTTGATCGTCCAGTAATTGAAGAAAAAGTTGAAACTCCTTCAAAAGACGATCCAGCATTTGGATTGTATATGAATGAGCTCAGCAAATACTAATTTCTCTCGAAAAAGATTTGTTTAGGGTTAACCCTGAATAGAAAAAATTAACTGGTCGACATTCACTTATAAAGGATATAAAATTAAATTATGTCAAAACAAGTTCGTCCTACACAGGCATACATCGATGAATCACGCGCGAAGGTATTGCTCGAGAAATGGGGTCCAGTATTGGATTACTCTTCCGACAACGTTCGCACGATCGAAGATGATCACACTCGTTTAAACACTGCTATCCTCTTGGAAAACCAAGAGAAGTGGTGTTTCGAAGCCTACGGAAATAGCTCTAACAACATAGCTGGTGGTTCAACTAGCGTCTTTGGTTCCATTGACGCAGGTGGTACTGGTGGTCATGTTGGTAATGTTGATTCCTACGCTCCAAATGATGCACGTCTTCCTAAGATTCTAATTCCGATGATTCGCCGTACGTTCCCTGAGTTGATCACTAACGAAATCGTTGGTGTTCAGCCCATGAGCGGACCCGTAGGTCTTGCTTTTGCTCTTCGTTATAAGTACGATTCTAACGCTTTAGGTTATGATTCAGCTGGTTCAGGGCTTGATGCCTCGTTGACAGCTGGTTCTAACTTCAGCAACCCTCAAGCACAATCTAATGGCGCTGAATTGGGATATCAATATCTCGATACACGCTTTACAGGAACGTCATCCACTGGCTTAACAGCCAATGCTGGTGGCTTGTTCCCGATGATGGATCAGGATACTGGTGTTGCTCAATTGCTTTCGCAATTTGAGTTAACATCCAAGATCCCTCAGATCCTGGTCAGCTTCGAAAAGACAGCCGTTGAGGCTGGTACTCGTAGGCTCGCCGCTCGTTGGTCTGTTGAACTCGAGCAGGATCTTAAGAATATGAATGGCATCGATATCGATACCGAACTCACTAACGCAATGTCGTATGAGTTGCAGGCCGAAATCGATCGCGAAATGATTATTCGTATGATCCAGACCGCTATTCAGGCAGGATACGGCCCCGGATATTCCGTGTGGTCACCCGCCTCTGCAGACGGTCGCTGGCTCGTTGAGCGTAATCGTGACTTCTATCAGAGACTTATTGTCGAAGCTAACAGAATTGCAGTTCGTAACCGTCGTGGTGCAGCCAACTTTATCGTTGCTACACCTCGCGTTTGCGCAATTCTTGAAATGCTTCCTGAATTCCAGTGGGCACCAGTTAGCGGAAACGTTAACACCCAGCCAGTAGGTGTTGCAAAAGTTGGATCACTCGGTGGTCGCTTTAACGTATATCGCGATACACGCACTGAAGCCCAGGCCGAAGCATATACAGGTGGAAACTATGCCGGTAACGGTTGGCCTTCCACAGGTACAACTAAGCGCCAACAGCGTTTAGAGTATGCTCTCTTGGGTTACAAGGGACCGGAATTCTACGACACTGGTATCATCTATTGTCCGTACATTCCTGTCATGGTTCAGAGAACTATTGGTCCGAATGACTTTGCTCCTCGCGTTGGTCTATTAACACGTTATGGTGTTGTAGATAACATCTTTGGTGCAAATCTTTACTACCATGTAATTATCTTAACCGGCCTTGGTGTTGCGTTCCAGCCTGGAACACAATCTGTCTACTTCTAAAAAAAGTAGAGGAGGTCATAAAAAGAAAACTTCTTCACCTAGTAAGTCCTAGGACATTTAAAAGGGGGCCTCTTGCGGGGCCCCTTTTTTTTGTTTAGATATAAAAAAAAGCACTATTTGAGAATAAATATTTACATGGCCTTACTAACATCTACACTTTCTTCTAATGCTACTAATACTAGCACATATAACCTTGCTAACTCAGCATTTACTGGTACAATTACCGTTTCCGGTCAAATCGACCCTAGTTTTGACGGTACATTATCTGGTAGCAATTCTGTTTTTAGCGGAACATTTAGTTATGGTGTAACAGGTGCTGCAGGTAGTACATTGACTGCTAATGCAAATCAGTTAGTACTAACTATACCTTATGCTGGTGGATCAAATGTAGTTTATGGTTCGCTAAAGAGCGATAGCGTTTATTATCCTGGTGCTAGCGCTGTAGTACTTGTTGTTGGGTTTGATATTCCCTTCTTTAACACTACTATTAGCGTTTCAGCCAATAGAACTACTGCAGTTCTTCCAGCAAATAACAATTACGTTAATCAAATAGATGTGCCTTACAAAGCAACAGCTACAAATACATCCATTGGAACAAATAATGTAAGATTCCGTACAGTTGGTGACTTTCTCAGACTGCAGAATCTAAACGGCTAATTATTGCCTTACCGTCTTAGTAAAGTATTTCCACTTGTCCCACATAGCGTGATTCTCTTTCAATAGCTCTTGGCTATTAGCTCTAATTGGATTAATGTCAATACCACCGCGTCTAACATACAGACAGGCAACCATTAGCTCTTCTGGCTTTGTCAAATCATATAAACGTTTATAAATCGTCTCGCAAATCTCTTCATGAAAATGACACTCATCTCTAAATGAGACTATGTATTGTAATAAAGATGTAGAATTAAGTGTATAAGGTCCTTTATAATGAATATAAACATCACCCCAGTCTGGTTGAGATGTGACCCTGCAATTACTCTTTAATAGGGCTGAATGAAAGCGTTGTACCTTGCTTGTATCGCTCTCAAGCCAACCTAATAGCTTAGGGTCTTCCTTATAACCACGGGATTTAATTGTTGTCACGTCAATATTATTCTCTAGAGTAGGGTAGTTAGCGCTCGAGAATAGAGGTGGGTAATACATCGTATCATCAATAGCTTTTGTCAGTCTAACACAAACTCTAACTTCTGTTTCTAATAGTTTAGATAAATCGTTTTCCATTACGGCTTCAAGCTGTTGTAATACACTAATAATATTACCCTGATACACCTCCATATTAAACGAATTCATATAGAGCTTAATAGACTTTGATTCAACAATATATTTGTTAGTTGCAGGATATACAACCTTAGCAATGGCAGAGATTGGCATCCCTTCATTAGTTAAACAAGATACTTCATACGCATTCCAAATATCATAACCACAAAACGGAGGATTATCATCAGAAATATTTAAATGCTTTCTATTATTCTGCCTCGGCTCACGAACCAAAAGCGAGGGGTCATAGGTACATTTATACCCGGTTATTTTACCAAGATGCTTTGATATATTACTATTATCTAATTCCGTATTCATTAAGCTTTATTTTAATTGCTTCCATTCGTTCTTCAACTGTTCCCTTTAAAATAGTTACCTTGCCTTTTAACCTTTCATCAGATAGCCAAAAGTTCTCATATTTATCAATAATTGCATCCCTAAATTCTTTATTTATACTTCTCTCACCATCATCAACCAACGGTACATCGTGAGGAGACGGATAAAAGATATGATCATACTTTTTAATATAATTTGTATAGTACATTAACCCTAAACTATTAGATACAGGGAAATCATTTAACCGATCTCTAGCAAAATAACTTGTATAAACCATCCCATCCATTAAGCAGCGATCATGCAATATACCTTGAAAATTAAAACCTTTATAATTATAAAATAAATTCTCAAATTCTTTATTTAGAATTAACGTCTGCGTTACATCATTAGCGCCCTCTTCGTTTATATCACAATTATGCCAACGTTTAATTAGCCTAGTTACTTCATCAATATAACAAAGCTTTGAACCATAATATTCCTTACACTTCTTTAAAAGAGTAGTCTTACCTGAACACTGAGGACCTGTAAACGTAAAAATCATCTCTTAAGTATATTAGCTGTATATTGTAATTCAATACCATATAAAAGTTCTTTTAACGCTCTTACTTCTTCACGAAGAATACGATTTTCTTCCTCTAAGTTTTTTAGCTGCTTTACTAATTCTTTTTTATTATCTGTTATTTGCCTATACCAATGCATTAATGACATCTTATTTCCCCCACTTACCATTATATACTATCTCTGCAATAATACCATATACTGCAGAATCTCTAAATGCATCCATAACTGGCTCATTTGCAGAGCTCATTGCTTTCTTTTTTAATACTAAATTAATTAAGCGCTGAATTTTATCATTAAGACGAACAACAATAGCAGATATTGCAGCAAATCTATCCTCTTGTTTTACTAAATCTGAACCAAGAGAAATATTTCCAGGACCGTAATCAAATTGTTTTTTGCAAAACGTTTCATACAGCTCTGTTTGTATTTTTTGAAACTCTTTACACGTTTCAGGAAAATTTTTCTCTACGTATTTAATAGCATCTTCTTTATTCATAATCTCACCCCGTAATTCACTTTATTTAAATTTAACGAACCAAGATTGCAACCACCTGCATAACTAATTGCGCTTTGAAGATCTTGTTTTATTTCTTCAAGTTTTTCTTGATACGTAAAGGTATCGGTATCCATAAGTTTCATTGTACCTTCAATATTTTTCTTTTCTATTTTATTGTGTACGCTAGCAGATCCAAAATATTGTTTAAACCGTCTCCCGCTTGCATCTTTAACAAGAGGCGCAGGACTATCTGAGCATGCAGCAAATATAGAGCCACACATCACCATATTAGCACCTGCAACTAACGCCTTAGCAATATCACCGTTACTACGCACACCACCATCCGCAATAATAGGAATATTTTTATCCTTAGCACACTCCATAATACAACTAAACATCGGATAAGTAAACCCTGTCTTATCTTTTGTTGTACATGCATACCCACCACCAATGCCAACTTTTACAGCATCAGCTCCAGCATCATGCAAATATTCTACACCTTCAAAAGTAGCTACATTACCAGCTATAACTATTGCCTTAGGTAAATTATCCTTAATTACTTTAATTTGATTAGCGACCTTGGAGTGGTGACCGTGTGCAACATCTATAGTAACGAAATCTACTCTAAGTTTATGGTTAGCTAAATTATTAATTAATGCTTTATCTTTAAATTGTATTCCAACGCTAATTGAAACATTATTAAAAAGAGCTTCATTTGCATCTCTTACAAAAGCAAAAATATCATGATCAAATCTATGCATAATATAAAAGTAGTGTTTTGAATCCAATAATTGACAAATATCAAAATCAACACAACATCTCATATTAGCTGGTATAACTGGTAATTTAAATACTTTACCTAAAAAATTAACATCTGTTTCAATTTCGCTACGAGTCTTAACAGAACTAAAGTTGGGTTTTAGAAAAACGTTTTCGTAATGAAGAGATATATCCATATTATTTTTCTAAAATCCTATAAGCTGTGAAAAAACTTTTCCATAAATCTAGAGCAGTATCACGTAAAGCGCCATATACTCCATTTAGATCCATACCTTCAATACCTATACCTTGACTCATTAATATCTCACCTTCATCCACACCAGGGGTAACCCTATGTATGACGCAACCTGCAAGCTTATATCCTTCAATAAATGCTCTTTCTTGCGGATTAAACCCTTTAAGTGCCGGGAACTTATCAATAAGACCTGGGTGTAAATTATATATTTCATACTGTTCACAAATCTCCTTAGGAATTATTCTCAAATACCCATGAAGAGTGATCACCGGGTTATTAAAATACTTTAAGATTTTTAAATAATTACTTGTAACAGGTTTGCTAGGCAAAGATATTAAAATAGTTTTATTAAGCTTATGCTCTCTAAACTGTGTTACACTTAATAATCCCTTATTAACATTTTTTAAATCTGACTTATTAGTTACAATTACATCCGGATATACACCTAGCGTATTTGATATATCATGTATCTCAGTACCGGTTTGCGAGAAAAATGTTATCCAAGGTCTCATCTACGAATAATCTTCTTAAACATTGTAGTATTATACTTTACTAGTTCAAGCTGATCATCAGTAATTTTATGTGTAATTAGATCGGCTAATTTAGTCGTGGGTTTGTTTGTTAACCCGTAATCTGCATCATACTTTAAACCATAAATAGCGGCAACAATCGGATTACTAGTATCGCAAGAAACAATATTGTATATGTTTCTATCAACATAAAAACGAAATTCTTTTGCTAATGAACAACCAAGAAGATGGTGAGGTTTGCTCCAATCCCATACATTGTTGTTTATTAAATCCATAATAAAGCGCTGACGACCAGAACAATATCTCTCTAGCTCATTCTTACCATAACCGGTCATTTGATAATAACTAAAATCAAAACTAATAGCTACCATATCTGCATTGTCAGACATGAACTTGTAGCAATCAACTAAATCTTTCCATGTCTTACCTTGTACAGCACCGATCGATTTTGTATAAAAGCTACTCTTAAGGCTATCAGTCTTAGGCTCAAAATTATTCCAACTCTCTACAGTACCATCAGTATCCTCGAGTACATCCGGTACGATAAACATATTTGGTTTTATATCTAATGCCGAATCGTAAAATGATTGTGAATTAAATGCTTTACCAAGCTCAAAGATTGAATTATCTAGAAGAACTTCTCTATTGTATAGAGAACGTGCTGATTTATAATAATTATAATAATTAAGTTGTTCAGGTGAGCCTGCATTTTGATGTAATAAATGTACTAAGCAATAGTCAAAATCATTGTATTCTTTTGAATAGTCTAATATAGACACAGGAGATTCGTGAGATACTTTCATTAGCATAATAGTATTATAAATGTAAATAATAGAGAGATCAACATGATTTATCCGAAATATTACGGTCAATACCTAGGCATAGTTGTACAGAACAACGATCCTCTTAAAAGGGGTAGAGTAAAAGTTTTTGTACCGCATATAACACCTACAGTATATAAAAACTGGAACGAAGTTTATAACGATAAGAGATTCAAGTTTCTAGGAAAAAATGTAGGGAGCGATTTAAATGAAGCGCTAGCAGAATTAAAAAAGATATTACCTTGGGCTGAAATATCTGCACCTCTTGTAGGTGAAAGTAGTAGCGGTCGTTACAATGCTTATCTCAATACCGGTACGATAAGCGATAGTAGCAATGTTAAGAAAACATTTTCAAGTACTGATAATTCTGATATAGACACATCTAAATTAACACAATACAATCAAAACTTAGATAACATTGGTGAAAAGCCGGGTAACTTATTTGATATCTCTTATTATAAATTAAAGGACGCTTTTAGTGACCCGGTTGAAACTAATGCGAATAATGCTAACAAGTATAGCTATAATTATACCCCTGAATGTTATAGTAATTGTGCGCGTGGGTCGTTTCCTATTTTAAATGTAGGTGCACACGTTTGGGTATTTTTTAATAGCGGCGATCCTTTAAAACCTGTTATATTTGGTAGTTCATATGGCTCGGAGGACTGGAAAGGTATCTTAGGTATACCAACATCTAATTCGGTGGGACTATCAGGCACACCTGATCAAGGAATCGATTATCCCGGTGCATACGAAAATACTGCTAATGATCCTAATACAGAATATGATGTAAATACAGAAACATATAGAAACAAATATGTAATTAATCAGAAGGGAGGTACTATTGCCTTTATTAATACAGATAATAGAGAAGCATTAAAATTGACTCATTACTCCGGGTCGTTTAAAGAATTTAATAATTTTACTAATATCGAATTGGCTTCTAATAATGATCAAAAGTTAGTACTTAATGATCAATTTTTAACGGTTAGGGGTACACGCAATGAATTTACTGAACTAGATTATGATTTTATTACGCGCGGTGATATATACAAAAAAGTAGGTAATTTAAATAGAGCTCTTCATTTACAGTGGAAGAATATAGTATCTGAAATTGCTGACGTCAAGCAATTATTTGATATTCAAAGAGCAGAAGCAATTACAACTAGCAATGGCATTAAATTAACCTCTACCCTACAAACAAAGTCAAACGGTACACCTGATAAATGTCCTGTTTGTAACAAGTCTACTAATCAGTATTTTACTGTTAATAATTCTTATAGCCCAGAATTTAAAGCAGATTTATTTCCTTCACTTTCAGATAGTACAGGCGATTTTATTTTCGGTAAATCAATTTCACCTCAAGGGCTAATTAGTACGGTACAATTTCCTGGAAACATGGGCTCACCGCAATTTGTTTCACCTACAGATAGTTTAGGGGGATCTGCAGATGGGTCTTCTGGCTCTAACCCTCCGGGTAAAATATTTGGTGTTACATGCCCTGCTTGCGGCGGTACTGGGCTAAGTCCTAGCTCACAAGGCGGTAATTGGTCGCCTGATAATAAAAAGAAAGATCTACCTAAACTCATTCAAAGTAAAATGAAGTCATTAGCTGATATAGAGAGAATGATGGGTATAGGTGGTAGTGAGATAATAGAAATCACAAAACATAAAGTTGAAACAATAGGCACAGTAATGAATGATTTTGGTTCTATTCGTGTTGACATGAAGGGTAAGATGTATGTCTCTGATGTACAGGTAGGTAAATACGGTACATTTTATAATAGAACACCTTCCCCGTTAATAGAGCTGGTTCATGTAGATGATTTACCGGGTGGTAATTATACATTAAACGTTTGTAATAGGTATAATGTTATGGTAGGGTCTGGTGGTATAAACCTAAAATCTTACGGTGTAATTAATATAAGCGGCTCAATGACTAATATTGCGGGTGAACAAGTTAATATTTCTAGTGAATTAGAGACCAATATTGACGGCGGTAAACGACTTTCATTAGTAGGTGATATTATTAGCATACGTCAGCGTAACAAACAACAAGTTGTAGTTGAAGGGTCATTAGGGGTAACAAACAACTTAGTGGTAGCTGGAGGATTACATGTTGAAGGAGAATTGACTGCTAATCATATTACTATGCCAACAGAAATTCAGGCTACAGAGCAAACACAGTCTTTTGGTGCTGCAGCAACAGATTCAGCTAATAGTAATGGTAAAATTATTGGCTTTGGTGTACCGCTTTCTATGCTACCTGTTTCAAGTGGAAAGAAGGACTTGTCGTTTAAGGAATCGGGAGGTAATTCGCTAACCGGTCCCCCATATATTGGTAAAACATCGTTAAATGAAAAAATAGGTACCATACCACCTGGTGGTATACAAGTTACAGTTACTGCAGGTTTGGCAACTTATACTGGGACGAATACAAATATAGTAGACGTATTTGGTACAGGTACAAATTGTATTAAGGGGTCAGATGCAGGAGCAGGCGGTGTAACTGCAGGAGCTATGCCTATAATTGTATATGGTACTGGTAGAGAGGCAGACAGTATATTACTTGAACCGCATAGTCATATGTTTAAGGGTCTACCCTCTTCGCTAACGAATACAAATTCCGAGACAAGAGAAAAAGTAGCAGGTAAGGATGCACCTATAAACGCAGAAGTTGTTGCTAATTATAAAAAATAATTAAGATCTTTTTAATCGCCATTTGCATCTATGGTTTGATACCCAGTCCATTAAAGCTCTTTCAAACCCTACATCCTTACCTGCTCTTTCAGACATATACCATTTGTTCCTAAGTATCTCTTCGCGTTCTGCAACAAATTCCTTATACAGTAGGCTATTCTCTAGTAACTTATCGTGCGGTGTAGCGCATGACGATAGTGTTGCCGTCATATTAATATTTAATATATCTGAACATAAAATATACTACATCAGTAACCTCAAAAGGTTCCCACCAACCCACCCCTGATGTATAAATACAACTTCTCCTTCAAAATTTATTTATTATTGAGCGGATAATTTTTCTTTAAGACTATCAAATATTGTTTGTTTTTCTTCTAATGCTTGTGGCTTAAGAACGTCAAGAATTTTTAATACAACCGGTATACGTAATGTTTTTAGTGTCATGTGATTGGGTTCAAACGGTAGAAATTTCTGACAAATAAGATAAAGGATAGAAACTTCTTCCTCAGTAAGACTCTGAAGCGTATGAGAATAAATCATAGCTTAATATCATCAAATGTATCTTCAGTTATATTTGTATCCCGGGCACCGATCTTATAAGCAGAAATCTCTGTTTCTTGCGGTGCTACCTGAACCTTACTACTATCCAGATAACTATCAAGCCACCCTGCAATAGGATTTTCTTTTTGATTAAACAGCTTTTTATACCCAAGAGAACGCAACCTATTATCACACAACCACTTTGTATAGCCCCCGAGTACGTCGGGGTTCAAGCCAAGCAAAGCACCTTTACTGAACAAATAATGTGCCCAATCTATCTCGTTTTTTACAGCTTGCTCATAAAATGCATATACCTTATCCTCACTCTTTTTTGCAATTCCAGTAAATCCTTCCTTATCTTCATCACGAAATATTTTTAATAAATTCTGTGTAATACCGAAATGTAAAGCTTCATCGCGCTGAATAAATTTAATAATTTTAGAATTACCTTCCATCTTACCACGGTAACCAAAATAAAAGCTGCAAGCAAACGATACATAAAAAACAAGCCCTTCCATTACGTTAGTTGAAAGTACACAATCATAAATTCTTTCCTTTTTATCTTTCTTTTCATCAGATCCAAGAATTTTATCATAATTATTTCGGATTAGCTCAGCTCTACTTACAATTTCTTTATCCTCCATAATACTATCAAAAAATTTGGTAGCATCAGGGTGAACATTATTAAGCAGATATGAATAGCTGTAGCTATGAATACCTTCAAACCGCGCCCACGTATTCATACATATTTCTAGTTCTGGGTTAGTTACGTACTCTTTTAGTGAATGTATAGACCTAGAGAGCATGCTATCTCCTAATGTTTGAAATCTCAGATTCTGGTCGAATACAAACCGCTCTTCTGCTGTCAACTCCTTATAGTCACTTCTATCTTTTTGCAAAGAGATTTCATGAGGCCACCAAAAGAATTCTTCTTGTTTTTTAAACAATTCAAAAAAGATGGGGTACTTAAATCTATCATATCTTTGTAAATTTAAATCCTCTCCAAGAAATATAGGCTGCTTAGTGTAGTCAATATTTTTTAAATTAAGTACAGACTTCATGGGGTAATACTATTTATAGCTTACATGCACCGCTAGAGCAATCAGTTTCTTTATTTGTTGACTGCTCTTTATCACCGTCATCCGTATTGTTGTAGTATAAACTTATAAGACCCATACTGTAAGCATACATCAGTTCTTTCATTACTTTCGCATCAGGCAGAACATTATTTTCATACTGACTGTAGTTGTAGTAGATGTTAGTTGAAATAGCCATATCAATATATTTTTGTATAACAGCATTTATATTAATAATGCCCGTATTGTCTTTAAAATTAAAAGCTAATTCATAATTTGAATCGTACTTTCCAATACCCGGAACAAGCACTGGTAATTTACCCATCTTAGACATCTTATATGTTATCAATGACCGTACCGGCTCTACACCATTGGTAGAGCATTGTATTACAGAACTAGACTCGCAAGGCATACAGCATGAAAGCGTTGAATGTCTGAGACCAAATTGTTTTATTTGTTCGCGCAAGGTCTTCCAATCAAGCGATAATTTTCTTTTTATAATTTCATCAACATTCTTCTTATAGGTATCAATTGAAAGAATACCTTTGGCAAATTTTGTTCGTTCATATTTTTCACACTTACCCTTTTCTTTAGCTAGCTTATTACTAGAAGAAAGAAGGTAGTATTGAAAATGTTCCATCCATTCATCAATTAAAACTAATGCCTGTTTAGAGTTATAAGATACTTCATTCTTAGCTAAAAACGCAGCAAGGTTGGTAATCCCTATACCTAAGCTTCTTCTTTTTTTAGCAAAATTTTCTGCTGCTTTATTAAAGTAAAATTGTATATCAATTATTTCTTCAAGAAATCTTACCGCAAGATCACATGTTTTTTCAAGGTCTTTCCAATCCCTAATCTCAAGCATATTAATTGCAGACAGGATACACATGCCTATCTCACCATCCGGATCGTGGTAGTCTTTAAGAGGTATAGTGGGGTGTAGTACTTCAGTACAAAGATTACTCATTGTTACTCTATCTAACCAAGGAGTATGTTCATTTGCTGTATCTACGTTTAGAATATAGATGCGACCGGTCTCTACACGCTCTTTAATAATTAGAGAAAATAGCTTACGAGCCGATATTTTCTTTTTAAGTTTAATTTTTTTATCTGATTCACACTCTTCATACACCTTATTAAATCGCGGCGTACCCCATGCTTCATAAAGATGCGGTACCTCAGCGGGGCTAAATAGCGTTATATTTTCATTTTTAATTACCCTATCATAAAAAAGTTTTGACATACCCACCGTGTAATCAAGCTTACGAACTCTGTTATCATCGGTACCTGCATTATTTTTAAGTACAACAATATCATCGATTTCATAATGCCACCACTGAACATTAACTGTTGCTGAACCGCCTCTTAAGCCATTCTGCTGCCATGCTTTAACTGAAGCCTCATAAATCTTTAAAAACGGAATCAAGCCAGTATGAACTACTTCACCGTTATTAACAGATGAACCAATAGCTCTTATTTTAGAGACATCAATACCAATGCCACACCTACTCGCAGTAGCAATTGATATAGCTGTACCGGATGCTGTAATTGACTCCTTTGTGTCGTCGACACCTATTAAGCAACAACTTGCATAGCTTTTTGATCTTGAT